>ERZ779669.96-NODE-96-length-52966-cov-5.403583_pt1 | contig 52966 bp, 61 predicted proteins | sample MGYA00511372_ERZ779669 | MGnify/ENA primary metagenome ERZ779669 (study PRJEB29588, sample SAMEA1967891) | human gut metagenome | biome: human gut; feature: human-associated habitat; material: faeces | place: Denmark | collected 2008/2010 ... | reverse complement strand
TCTTCTTTTCCTTGAACCGGCCGTTGTCTTCCACGGTCAGTTCCGTCCCACGATCGGCGAAATAGTCCTGCTTGATACCCATCAGCTCATACGACTGTCCACCCATGTTCTCGCCTACATGACAAGTGGCACAATTGTATTTCTTGAACAAATCGTATCCGGCAACTTCTTCTACATTCATGGCTGTCTTATCCCCTTTCAGGTATTTGTCGAAACGCGAATTCGGCGTGAGCAGGGTTCTTTCAAACTCCTGAATGGCATTCGTAATGTTGGCTTCGTTAATACCGTCGGGATATACTTCCGTAAATGCCTTGCTGAATGACGCATCTGCTTTCAACTTATCACAGATTTCATCGAACGACTTGCAAGCCATTTCTACCGGATTCAAAGGAGGTCCGGCTGCCTGGTCGGCCAATGTAGCGGCACGTCCGTCCCAGAACTGTACGAAATTATACAGGGCATTGTACACCGTCGGGGCGTTCACACCTCCGTGCTGTCCGCCGACACCTTCAGAAAATGCCTTGTTGTCCACACCACCTGTATTCAGTCCGTGGCAAGAAGAACATGACACGGTATTGTCGGCCGACAAACGTACGTCGTGAAACAACAGATTACCCAATATCACCTTGCGCATATCCACCGGCACGGAATCCTGTACCGGACGGATTGCCTCATTTGCCCATTGCTTGTCGGCCAACGGATTGGGATAGAAAGCTGCACGTTGAGATTTGACCCATGCAAGCGCCATCTGTGTTTCGGTATCAGTCAGCGAAGACCCCCAGTGAACGAGGTAATATTTAGCCAACGGCATCGTACCATCGGCAATTACCTTTTCCACCTTGGCCAAATCCACTTCATTAACCTTTTCGCCTTTCTTCAATGCCTCCACCATCGGAGTCATATCGAAAGAACGATAGCCCAAGCGGACATCTTCTTTCACCAGTTTGCCTGCCACCGGTAATCCGGCATAGAAAGGCAACTTCGGATTGGCTGAATGACAAGCCATACAGCCACTACTTTCAATGATTTCTTCCATTTGCGCATTACTCTCCAGGCTGGCTGAAGGTGCTCTATTCACCAACCGGTAGACCACGCAAAGCACAATGGCCACCACCAGCACGGAAAGAATAATCTTCGAACTTTTTTTCATAAAAGAATGAATTAAAAATTAAACAACCAGTATATATAGAATAAGACTATGAACGAGAATACAGATGCACACTCTGCCGGGCAGCCGGAAGGTAGTTCACTCCGTACCAGCACATCTGAAGCGACAGGAAGGAAACAATCAATATCCAGTAGAGCGTACGGGAACCATTCCGGCGGAACAGACGCAGGTGTACATACAGCAGATAGCCTGTCCACGTCACGGCTGCCCAGGTTTCTTTCGGGTCCCAACTCCAATAGTGTCCCCATGCCGCCTTCGCCCAGATGGCCCCTGTCAGCATGCCGACTGTCAGAAAGGCCAGCCCGGTATAAACCAGCTTATCGGCGGCCTCCAGGTAGTTGGGCCTGTGTCTGAAAAGGCCCATACACGACAGGATGAAGGCACATCCCAGCACAGAATAGGAAAACATATAAATCGTAACATGGGGAATAAACCACGGACTCTGCAAGGCGGGCATGAGGGACTGGTCGTGAATCTCCGGCTTCAAGATATTGACAAGGGCAAAAACCGCTCCCACCACTGTAGAAAACGATAAAATCCAAGGATATTTCCAACGGATATAGGTCAACAGTCCGGATACGCCCATAAAAAAAGAATACCACAACCGGGTTTCGCCCATAGTGCGCAAAGGAGGACGCTGCAAGTATATCCAGAATCCGGCAATAAACGCCCCAAAAACCAGGATACCCAGCAATGTCAACAGGATAGCCCACCGGTTACGTTCCCGGGAAAACAACGCGACACCTGCACCACTGCTCCACAAGACAATAGCCGAAAGGGCAAACCAATGAAAATTATTCCACGTAATCATTTAGCAAAGTATTAGTTTATAAAGTCTAATCTTCAAAATCTCTCAGTATGAAGCCATTCTTCGCTTGTCCGGCCCTGACAAGAACAGCAGGCAACTTCCACACAGCATCATCACAATGCCCAACCACATGAGGCCTTTCAAGGGCTCCCGAACAATCTGGACCACACAGAACTGCGGTTGCGGCGACTGCATATCATAGGAAGTCAGGTAATAATCTTCTGCCCAGTTTGCCGCGTAAGGATGATTCACTTCCAGGTGAGCCGGTTTTCCGTCTATCGAAACCTCAGCAAAAAAATGGCGTGGAGTTCCATTAGGATAATACTCTACGACAAAATCGGTCAACTGTAATGATTTCGGCAAATAAACCTTGGCACCTTGTTCCGTAAAAGCCTCATTGTTAGCAGAATCATAAAATACCGGAATACGCAGCGTCTGTTCCTCTGCACTGCCAATGAATCCCGCAAAAAGAGCCAGCCACAACCCTGCATGGTTGAGCACAAAACGCCATCGGTTACGTCCCGGCAGGAATCCCCTTTTCAGGGTAATCATTCCCAGATGGGTAAGCAATCCGAACAAGCCCGTCACAAAAATCCAGGAGGACATGAAATTGTAGCATCCCAGACGGGAGAAGAAACCCACTCTCTCCGCAGCCTCCTGTACGGAAAGCTGAGGAAACAACCCGATTACCAGACAACCGGCCAGAAACCAGCCCAGTGTCCAGTAAGTACATTGTGGAGACAAGCACAATCGAACGAATTGAGATGACCGCTTTTCTTTATATGCATACCCCATCCCTCCTATCCAAAGCAAGGCCAGAAGGACATCCAACGGAAAAGCGAAAAAGGCAAACGGGAAATTGCCGAAAACGTACTGCACCACGATGGAAAGCAGTAACAATACAATGAATAGTAAGTCAGTCTTTAAGTTCATTCATCATAAGTTGGTGAAATATCTGCAAAGATAAGAACTAAATTGAACTTTGCAACAAAATTGTAAACATAACAAACCCGTTTCCCCATAAAATCTGAGAAACGGGTTTGCCTGTCTTCTTATTTTTCCCGGCGCATCCGGTGGCCATAGACAATAATGACCAGAAAACAAACCAGCGGAAGTACGAACGACACATTTACAGCCGGCATGCCCAACAAGGTCTTGCAATCTATCAAAGAAGCCTGCAAGGGAGGCAGCACCGAGCCACCGAGAATGGCCATAATCAATCCTGCGGCACCGAATTTCGCATCGTCGCCCATTCCTTTCAGTGCAATGCCATAGATAGTGGGAAACATCAGCGACATACAGGCGGAAACACCCACCAGACAATACATGCCATAAATGTTCTGCAGGAATATCACACCGAGCACACACAAGGAAGCCGCGATGGCAAGCACCTTCAGCAACTGTCCCGGATTGACATACTTCAACATCAGGGTACAAACAAACCGGCTGATACAGAAGATGACCATGGCTACAATGTTGTATTTCTGTGACAACACTTCGGCCGCCTGTTCTTCCATGCCTTGCGACATAAACAAACGGGTGCCATACTGAATGATGAAGGTCCAGCACATAATCTGTGCCCCGACATAAAAGAACTGCGCCACTACCCCGTAACGATACCTCTTCACGGCATACAAACGCTTCAAAGTAGGAATGAAGTTGATGGAATGAGACTGGTCGGCGTTTTTAGGCATCTTTGTCAGTCGAATGACCAGCAACATAACCAATATCACCACACCGATGACCAAATAAGGAGTAATAAGGATGCTCAGGTCCGAATCGCGGACGGCCTCAAATTCCGCCTGGCTGAGCTGGGCACGTTCGGCAGTATCCATCGGATGCAGCTGGTTCTGAATGAAATTCATGGCGACAAACATTCCCATCAAGGAACCTATGGGATTGAATGCCTGTGCCAGATTCAAGCGGCGGGTAGCCGTCTCTTCTGTTCCCATCGACAGAATGTAAGGATTACAGCTGGTTTCCAGAAAGGACAACCCGCACGTCATGATGAAATAGGCCAGCAAAAAAGGATAATAGTTTCCGGTTAACTTGGCTGGGAAAAAAGACAGGGCACCCAGGGCATACAGTCCCAGGCCCAACATGACTCCTGCCTTATAGGAATATTTGCGAATAAACATCGCAGCTGGAAAAGCCATGGCAAAGTACCCACCGTAAAAAGCGACTTGCACCAAGGTTCCGTCGGTCACGCTCATCCTGAATATCTTAGAAAAGGCCTTGACCATGGGGTTGGTAATGTCATTGGCAAAGCCCCACAGGGCGAAACAAGAGGTAATCAGAATAAAGGGAATCAGAAAATTCACCCCATCCTTCTTTAATATGGATTGATTATTTGATGTATTATTCATTGTATCAGTTTTTTATAATAGCGGTAGATTCTCTATTCTGTTACTTGATTTGTGGCATGATATTCCGAATGGAAACGGCCTCAACCGGCCCTTCTTCGATGGGAATGCCTTGCAATCACAACTTACCAAGAATCGAAATGAAGCCGGAACAAACGGGCTCTCCCATCCGTTCCGGCAAAATTAAATGAGTTATTTATAAATAGGACCGTAATTCTGACATGCCCGGTAATCAGCTCCTTCTTTATCCATGCCAAATGCATTCCATGCGGCCGGACGGAAAATCTTGTCGTCTTCCACATTGTGCATGCAAACCGGAATACGCAGAATAGAAGCAAGGGTAATCAAATCCTGACCGATGTGTCCGTAGCTGATGGCTCCATGGTTTGCTCCCCAATTGTTCATTACGGAGTAGACATCCTTGAAGGCCGGTTTGTCGCACAGACGAGGTACGAACCAAGTAGTCGGCCATGTACGGTCGGTGCGTTCATCCAACAGCTTGTGGATTTCCGGATCAATTTCCACCGTCCATCCCTCTGCGATCTGAAGAACCGGACCCAGCCCTTTAATCAGGTTCAAGCGGCTCATGGTGACAGGCATGCCTCCCTTTGACAAGAAATTGGAAGAGAAACCACCGCCACGGAAATAGTCTCTGTTGGCCGGATACCAAGTGGTTGCCTCCAGGCATTTTTCCACTTCGCCTTCCGTAATTTCCCAAGACGGCTTCATTGCCGGATGGCCATTGGCATCGGTCTGCTGTCCTGTGCCATCCAACGTGGTAGCTCCGGAATTAATCAAATGAATGATACCATTCTGTGCCAGTCCGGTCAGTTCTTTTCCAGTCACACGTTTCACAGCTTCCGGACTCCAGTAAGTACGCACATCAGAGAAAATTTGTGCACGGTTGGTCAATAAATGGCCGAAAAGCATGGCCACTCCATTGCAGGCATCATTTTCAGTCGCTACCACATAAGCCTCACGGATACCGTTCCAGTCAAATGACGTATTCAACAGCGCCTCTGAAAAATCCCCATTGGGATAAAAATCAGTCCACTGACGCTGTCCCTGGAAACCTGCTGCAATGGCATTGTGTCCCAGTGCCTCTTCCTTGAATCCCAGCTCCTTGAGTTTCGGATTTCCAGTCATCAAATCGCGCATGATGATGGTCATCTTCACGATAAATTCCCAGTCGGCATCTTTTTCGGCACGCGTCTTGACCTTTGCTTCCACGTTGAAATCCTTTCCTTCATTCTTTTTGCAATACTTTTCAGTCCATGCCATCGCCTTGGCATATTCCTCCTTATCGTAAATGCCTTCAGTCATACGGCGGATGATCTCGGTCAGATCTACAGATTCACAACGCATACCCAAATATTCCTGGAAGAAATCCGGATTGACAATCGAACCGGCAATACCCATGGATACACTACCCATAGACAGATAAGATTTGCCTCTCATGGTCGCTACTGCCTGAGCCGCACGGGCAAAACGCAGAATCTTCTCAGCCACATCGGCCGGAATGGTATTGTCCTCAATATCCTGTACATCATGTCCGTAAATGCCAAATGCCGGCAGTCCTTTCTGTGCATGGCCGGCCAACACTGCAGCCAAATACACCGCTCCCGGTCTTTCCGTACCGTTGAATCCCCACACAGCCTTCGGGTAGTAAGGATTCATGTCCATTGTTTCAGCCCCGTAACACCAGCAAGAAGTAACCGTGATGGTAGCTCCTACGCCTTCCCGTTCAAACTTCTCGGCACAAGCTGCACTTTCAGCCACACGTCCGATAGTAGAATCGGCAATCACACATTCCACAGGACTTCCATCACCGTTTTTCAGATTGGAAGAAATCAATTCGGCTACGGCTTTAGCCAGATTCATAGTCTTTTCTTCAAGGCTTTCACGAACGCCGCCCTGACGTCCGTCGATGGTGGGACGAATCCCAATCTTAGGGTAATTTTTCATTGTTTAGATTTTTACAAAGTTAAACTTCTATTTATATCTGTCTCTTTTATTTATCTCTTCCGATCACACCGAATGACGAAGACGCACTTCCGTAGGAAGAAATTCCTGTATGCCTTCACCTGTCAAAATAAATTGAGCCGCTTTCTGCCCCATTTCTTCCCAATTGATACTAAGTGCCGTAATTCCTTCGTCTATGACCTCATAGGCAGGTGTATCATTATAAGCAATCAAGCCAAAATCAACTCCACATTTCAATCCTCTCTCCCTGCTCCGCTTGATAACGTTCACCACATCTGTTTGCCGGATAACCACATACACGACACCCTTCTCTATCTCCTGAATCTCTTCATCATGCACTACTTCTGCCAGAAAATGATTGTCATGGCAATAAGCCTCAAAACTTTGTATGGAAGAATGGGGATGCTTAGACTCCAGAGGAAGCTGGAACACAATTTTATAATAACGCTTCAAACGTGCGGACAATTCTGACAGCGCTTTATAAAACGCCTCATCGAAATTCTGGCAGATGTAAGAATGGTTCCCTTTCTCAAACTTACCGAAATCAAGCAATAAAAGTCTGGAAGTGGGAATCTTATCAAACAAAGGAGAAAATCTTTCATTGTCAAAATTCATGACCACATAATAATTGTATCTCCCGATTGCTTCTCGCAAGATGGTATCGAATATATGTTCATTATACTGATGAAACCAAAGATCTACCTTATACGAGGTAGAAAGTTTCTTGACAAAACTATTATATAAGGTATTCTTAAAAGGAGAATATTCGTCCAGCAACAGAAAAATCTTTTCTTGCCGGTTAATGACGTAATATCCTTTTCCGGGGGTAGAATCAATCAAACGCCTTTCACGCAAGTCGGCAAAAGCTTTAAATACCGTATCACGTGACACATGATAGGTTCTGCTCAACACATTGATAGAGGGCAAACTCGTATCCGTCCGATACTTTCCCATCAAGATATCCTGTTCGATTAAATCCGACAGTTGCTTGACCTTAGTGGACTGTTGCCCAAATTGTATATTCTTATCCATATCAATGCATTATCTGTGCTGAACTATGCTGATACAAAGGAAAAGATTTTATGCAAGACCACAAAAGAATGTCTTATGTTTAAAAACAGATTAAGGGAAAATTGGAAATAAAAAAAATGGTTTCAGGAAAAACCTGAAACCATCTGCTGTACACCCTCAGGGATTCGAACCCTGGACCCACTGATTAAGAGTCAGTTGCTCTACCAACTGAGCTAAGAGTGCATCACTATTTTCATTTGCGAGTGCAAAGGTAAACTTTTTGTTTGAAACAGCCAAACATTTCTACAGTTTATTTTACACTATTTTTTCAAATATCCCCCGACTGACTGGTTATAAGACAGATATAACAAAGGCCGGCATGGAAAAAATCCAGCCGACCTTGCAGTTTTATTTACATAATAACAGATTTGGATTCTACATCAGAAGCGATATCCCAAGCTGATGGCGAAATTCATGTTCTTAGGTTTGTCGCCTTCATCCACATCCCACGGACAGATGAACCCGTGCTGTCCTGTCAGATTCACCAGATAATGGTCGCTCAGCTCGAAGCCGATACCGTATTGGATGCCCAAGTCAAAACGCTTCCAGCCTTCATCACCGAAAACTTTGTGGTCGCCTCCTTTATCGTATTTCGTTTTCCCGCCCAGTCCGAAAGACAGATACGGACCGGCATTGATGACAAACTTGGTATTTTCGCTGACACTGATCTTATACGCACCCAAAATGGGGATGTCAAGATAGACGGGTCTTTCTTTATATATATCTTTCACTTTATATCCCTTGGAGACAAACATCAAGCCCGACTGGAAAGACCAGTTTTCATTGATACCATAATCCATGCCAAGCCCCAGCGTAAAACCGGGCAACGCTTTTGTTCCTTCCACCTTGGTCACGTTGCTGAAGTTTACGCCAACACGTGCATCCCATCTTGCCTGAGAAAACCCAGCCAATGCAAACATTGCCAATATGGCCGTCATGAAGAACTTTTTCATAATATCATCGGTTTAGTTTAGGTTCCGTCCCCTTGAACCAATCTGTTTTTCCCGAAAGCGGAGGGGCTACTTTCACTTAGATAAGAGAAAGCCCACTTTCGTTTTGTGATTGTACACAAATTTACAAAAACATTTCAAATTATCAAACTTTATAAAACAGGGGAAGAGATAAAAAAACTTCCATTTCAGGTTATCCGATAAAAAAGCCAGATTATCTGTCCTTTTTTAAGGCCTAAAAAAAATGCCTCTACATCTGCAATCAAACGTAAAGGCATTTTCACCGGTTGTCGGACGTCTTCCGACAATCTTCAGTATTCCCAGAATTCTCCTGTCAGAGTCCCATTTTCTTGGTCTTTCCGCTCACCTTCTGGATGTCCAGCCGGATGATTTCCGTACGAGGGAACGATTTGTTGGCATACTCGATGCCTTGGGCCTTGTGGTCGGGACAGTATTTGGAGAGCAGGAGGGAGAGGGCCGACATCCGTTCCGCCTCGTGCAGGCTGTGGTGAGCCGTGCATTGCAGTACCACGCTTTCGTAGCCCGTAGTGAACTTGTCGGGGATGACGTGGCTCCGTCCTGTCACACAGAACGATACGTTAGGGCAGGCGTCGATGCAACGCAGCTTGCGGCCCACCGGCGCACAATGGATGTAGATGGAGTTTCCGCGGTCCCACACATAATTAATTGGAATGCCGTAGGCTCCGTTCCCGTCTTCGCTCTGCATGGAAAGGATGCCGTATTCACCGTCGCGCAGGATTTCAAAGGCGCGGGTCTCGTCGAGCAGGCGGTCCTGCCTGCGCACGTCCTGATTGTTGTATTCCATAATCCCTCCGCTTTTATTGGTTGGCCAGTTCGTAGATTTCGCGGGTGGCCTGCGCATCCAGCGGCACGTAGCAGCCCACGTATTGTCCCTTGTTCTCGTGCAGTTTCTTCACCAGCAGGTCGATGTCCGGATGCTCGATGCCCAGTTCCTTGAAGGTGACAGGCATACCAATGGCATGGAAGAAGGCTTTCAGGCGAGCCACTCCCTCCAGGGCCATGGCTTTCTTGTCGTCCGACTCGGGCACGTCCCATACGCGGTTGGCATACTGGGCCACCTTGCCCACATGATGGCTGGCCATGTAGGTGAGCCAGGCCGGGAAAATCACCGCCAGTCCGGCCCCGTGCGTGACATTATATATCGCGCTCACCTCGTGTTCCATGAAGTGCGAAGCCCAGTCTTCCACAGCCCCTACGCCGCATGTTCCGTTATGGGCGATGGTACCGGCCCACATCAGGTTTGCACGGGCCCCGTAGTTCGTCGGCTCCTTCATCACCCGGAGAGCCTCCGTGATGATGGCCTTGAGCGTACCCTCACACATGCGGTCGGGCACTTCCTGGTCTTCGGTGTTGGTGAAATAACGCTCCATGATGTGCGCCATCATGTCGGTCACCCCGCAAGCCGTCTGCCAGGCGGGCAGAGTGTAGGTCAGCTCCGGATTCATCACGGCAAAGGTGGGACGGAGCAGGCCGTGCGTGCGGACACTCAGCTTCTTCAGTCCGTCGAGCTTCGTGATGACCGTGTTTCCGGAACCTTCGCTTCCGGCTGCCGGAATGGTGAGTACCACACCCAGGGGAACCGCCTTCTGCGGCACAGCCTTGTTGATATAGAAATCCCAGAAATCGCCCTCGTAGGGGATACCCATAGCGATGGCCTTGGCCGTGTCGATGACGGAACCTCCGCCCACGGGCAGCAGGAAATCAATCTGCTCGCGGCGTCCCAGGTCGATGCCTTCGTACACCTTCGGGTCGGTAGGGTTGGGTTGTACGCCTCCCAGTTCCACGTGAGGGATGCCCGCCTCATCGAGTTCCTTCTTAATCTTGTCGAGCAGTCCGCTACGCACCACGGAACCGCCGCCGTACACAATCAGCACTTTCGTGCCACGGTATTTCTTCACCAGCTCTGCCGTCCGGCTCTCTGTGCCTTTTCCGAACACGAATTCGGTCGGGCTATAAAAATCGAAGTTATTCATATTGCTTACAGATTATAGGGTTTATATGCTTTATTGGACAAAGTTACAGAATTTCTCCGTATTTTTTATAGGAAATACGACACACGTCGGCATCCTCCCGCGAGAAAACTGTAGTTTCCATTTGCCTCGGCACGGGGCTTTTTGTATCTTTGCGGCACAAAACTTAAAAACTGCCCTAATGAAATCGGATATCGAAATAGCACGCAGCATTGAGCTGACAAAGATTAAACAAATTGCACGCGAGTATGGCATTCCGGTAGAGGAAATCTCCAACTACGGACGTTACATTGCCAAAGTTCCTGAAACACTGATCGATGAGGAAAAGGTGAAGAAGAGCAACCTGATTCTGGTGACGGCCATCACGCCGACCAAGGCCGGTATCGGAAAGACAACCGTTTCCATCGGTCTGGCACTCGGACTGAACAAAATCGGGAAGAAGGCCTTCTGTGCCTTGCGCGAACCGTCACTTGGTCCTTGCTTCGGAATGAAAGGTGGAGCTGCCGGAGGTGGTTATGCACAGGTGCTCCCGATGGACAAAATCAACCTGCACTTTACGGGTGACTTCCACGCCATCACTTCGGCCCACAACATGATTACGGCCCTGCTCGACAACTATATGTACCAGAACAAGGACAACGGCTTCGCCATGAAGGAAGTGCTCTGGAACCGTGTGCTCGACGTGAACGACCGCGGCCTGCGCTACATCGTGACAGGACTGGGAGGCAAGACCAACGGCATCACCCGTGAATCGAGCTTCGACATTACGCCGGCCTCTGAAATCATGGCCATCCTCTGTCTGGCAAAAGACGAAGACGACTTGCGCCGCCGCATCGAGAACATCCTGCTGGGATTCACCATCGAAAACAAGCCTTTCACGGTGAAAGACCTGGGTGTGGCAGGTGCCATCACGGTGCTGCTGAAAGATGCGTTGTCGCCCAACCTGGTACAGACTACGGAACATACGCCGGCCTTCGTACACGGCGGTCCGTTTGCCAACATCGCCCACGGATGTAACTCCGTACTGGCTACCAAGCTGGCCATGACCTTCGGCGACTATGTAGTGACAGAGGCCGGATTCGGTGCCGATCTGGGTGCGGAGAAATTCTACAACATCAAATGCCGCAAGGCGGGTCTCCAGCCGAAACTGACGGTCATCGTGGCTACGGCGCAGGGACTGAAGATGCACGGCGGCGTGGATGTCGACAAAATCAAGGAACCGAACATGGAAGGCTTGAAAGAAGGAGTGAAGAACCTCGACAAGCACATCGACAACCTCCAGTCGTTCGGTCAGACCGTAGTAGTGGCCTTCAACCGTTACGCCAACGATACTGACGAAGAACTCGACTTCGTGCGCCGTCACTGTGAGGAAATCGGCGTGGGCTTCGCCATCAACAACGCCTTCATGGAAGGGGGAGCAGGTGCCGTCGACCTGGCCAACCTGGTGGTAGACACCATCGAGCACAACCCGTCGCAGCCGCTGACTTTCACTTACGACGAAACGGATTCCGTGGAAGAGAAAGTAACCAAGATTGCCTGCGGATTGTATGGTGCCAAACAAGTACTGTTCGGCCCGGCTGCCCGCAAGAAGATACAGATGATCAAGGATCTGGGATATACACATTTCCCGGTCTGTATCGCCAAGACACAGTATTCTTTCTCTACCGACCCGAAACTCTACGGAGTGGCATCCGGCTTCAACTTCGCCGTGCGTGACATCGTCATCAACGCCGGAGCGGAAATGCTGGTAGTGGTAGCCGGAGAAATGATGCGTATGCCGGGATTGCCGAAAGAGCCGCAGGCATTACACATCGACATCGTGAACGGAGAAATAGAAGGATTGTCGTAAGCCGATGAAGCCACAGTTTCTTGTCGGAGCCCTGATGCCCGGAAGCGGGCAGACCCTCGTGGCCTTGGGACTGATGCGGGCGTTGCGCAACCGCGGCCTGCATGTGCAGTCGTTCAAGTGCGGACCGGAACTGGCCGAGCTCCGCTACCATGCGCTGGCCACAGACCACGAACCGGCCAATCTGGATGCGTGGATGGCCTCGCACACCCACCTGCAAACCCTCTACAACGGTTACGGCGAAAAGGCCGATGTGTGTCTCGTAGAAGGGAAGGGAGGACTGTTCGACGGTTTCCGGAAGGCACAGGGAAGCGGGGCCGAACTGGCCCGTCTGATGAGAATACCGGTGGTGCTGGTGGTCAGCGCGCGCAATGCGGGCTACTCCACGGCAGCCATGCTGCAAGGCTTCAAGCATTTCTATACAGATTTGAAAATAGCCGGAGTAATCTTCAACCAGGTCACTTCGGCTGCCCAATACGGTTTCCTGCGCGAAACCTGTGCCGAGGCGGGGGTGGAATGTCTGGGATATCTTCCCTTACTGGAAGATGCGGGCCTTCCTCCCCGGCATCAGGCACTTACCCTGCCGCTCCGGAAAAGTCTTGACCAGCTTTTCCAGAAGGTGGCCGAACAGCTGGCACAGCATGTCGACTTGCCTAAGCTGTTGAATATCAGTACCCGTATCTTCCCTTGTGCGTACTCACTTCCTTACATCTCGGAAACCGAAACAGAGGCATGGATTGGTGCCCGAAAGCTACGGATTGCCCTGGCTTCCGACCCAGCTTTTCCTTTCCTGTACCGAAGAAGCATCGACCGGATGCAAGGAGAAATCATCCGTTTCAGTCCGGTGTTCGGCAGCGAACTGCCTCAGGCAGACATCGTCTACTTGCCCGGCGGCTATCCGGAACTGTTTGCCCGTCAGCTCCATCGCCGGAAACGCCTGATGGAACAGTTGCGCGCGTACGTGGAAAATGGAGGAAAACTGTTGGCCGAAGGGGGAGGAATGGCCTTGTTGGGACAGACCTTGACCGCACGTCCCGGCGGAACGGCCTACGAGATGGCCGGCATCCTGCCTTATTCCGTCTGTGTGAAAGACAACCGTCCGTGCAACGGATACCGCCAGACTTCCTACCGAGAACTCAGCCTGAAAGGATATGAGTATCGCTATTTCGACCTCGTGCCGACAGAAGAAGCTGCTTCGCTCCAGACACCGGTCTGCCATGCCAAGGGAGGGGAGATGCCCGGTTCGTACTTTTTCCGCTACAAGAACTGCATCGCCACTTCCGTCCACAATTATTGGGGAGAAATCGGCCTGTACAAGCTCTGGGAGTAGGTTGGCAGCCCCTTTTTTCTGCTTTTCGGGCGAAAAAAAACGAAGAAAAAGGAGGATTCTAAAAAATTAATTCTATCTTTGCATCACCAAATCGCGGCAGTAGCTCAGTTGGTAGAGCATCAGCTTCCCAAGCTGAGGGTCACGGGTTCGAGTCCCGCTTGCCGCTCAAAGTAAAGCCTATATTTGAGTTGCATTAGTTACTTGAAATATAGGCTTTTATAGTTTAAAGTATTGATGTATAGCGCATTTGCGGATAAACTCAAAATAAATGTTTAACCGTCTACGTGTGTCTGAAAATGTATATAAAAGCATTTTGCAATACCAGGCATTCTAATCGTATTGCATCGGTATTGCGCTTGTATTGCACTTCTTCATGCATACATGGAAAAACCGCAAATGTTATGTTAAAGTTACCTAAAGTCAGAGCGGTGTTCGACCGCAAGAAGAAAGCATCTGCCATCAAGGCTGGCATGGTAGAGATTGAAATCATTTTTAACCGTACTCAGAGAAAAACCTTGTCTTCTGGGATTGAGTTATATTCAAACCAGTGGGAGGATGGTCTGGTAGTCCGTCATGCGGAGTCAAAAAAGCTGAACCGGAAAATCACTGACCTGATTAAAAATTATGAAGGAATAGCCCGTTCCATAATTCAGGACGGGAAAGAAGTAACTTACCAAACTTTTTCTTCAGCACTGGACAGAAAGTCTGGTAAATTCGGTACGGACTTCATCGAATTCTGTTACTACGTGATGGAGAGGAGAGGGCTGCGCGCGTCTACTCTTCGCGCGCATAAACACACGCTGGAGACTCTGAGAGAATCACGGATCATCCGCACATTCGACGACCTAACACCTGAAAATATTAAGAGATTCGATTTTTGGTTGAGACAGCAGGACCCATCCAGAGAGCAGCCCACTCTATACAATTACCACAAACGACTCAGGCCCTATGTTAACGAAGCTGTTGAACTTGGTATAATCGAAGAATCCCCCTATGCGAAGTTCAAGGCTGAGCGTGGGAAAAATAAGCCCAAAAATGCCTTGAACGATGAAGAACTGGCCGCAGTCAGAGCTCTTGAACTTAGGGACGAAGGCCTCAGTAAAGCTCGTGACCTGTTTGTCTTCTGTTGCTACACCGGACTTGCTTATGCCGATATGGACGTGTTCGACTTTTCCAAGGATGTTGTAATGGTACACGGACACTATTATATCGACAAGAAGCGTGTCAAGACCGGAACGAAGTATTATACGCCTATACTCCCTCCGGCAATGGCCATACTTGAAAGGTACGACTACCAGCTTCCGCGAATAACTCAGCAAGCATATAACAGGTTACTCAAGTGCATAGGCTCCCTGATCAGAACGAAGAAAAACTTGTCATCGCATATTGCCCGGTACACGTTTGCCACGACTGTTTTGCTGGGGCATGAGGTTCCTATTGAATCAGTATCAAAGATGATGGGCCATACAAGTATCCAGATTACTCAAGTATATGCGAAGATACTTAATAGCTCGATTGAAAAGCAGGCTGAGAGACTGGCTAATATATTATAGCAAATAAAAGCCCCTTCCGGATATTAATCTGGTCGGGGCTTGTCGTCTCAGAAATAAGACGAGCTTCTACACCACAAAGATGTATATATTTTTCGAGAAAAGTTGTATATAATTTTAAGAAAATATTGTATTTAAAACTGCCACAAATTATAATTTGCTGTTACTGCTATTACCGGAGAAAAACCATTCCGCCCGATACCATATCCGAACGACAGGCCGATACCCCACCGTTTTGGCTTACTGACAAAATCCCGATAAACGTACTTCGTTTCATATATCGTCTTCGGATAAACCCGGATCTCATCAAGTCGTGGAGCCACGCCGCTAACCTTTGCGTAATAATTGCTGTCACGGTATTCCTTATATTCACGCAGGTGCCAGCAGGTGTCGCTCACATGAATGGTGTCAGAGTTATCAATCCAGGCAAGATAAGGTACAGGAGACAGAATGTACATCGTATCCACCTGTATTTTTCTGAACGTATTGGTTACAGTGATGGTGTCCGATTCCTTATTGATGTTCCTCGCGTCACTCCTTCTGCTGATAATAAGTATCGTGGCTAAGACGGCTATTATTATATAAGATACAATCTTCATGGCTTCACTACGATTTCTTGTATAAAAGGATACTCAGAACGTACATCGAAGCACGGACACATCTTCGTCCATTCTTCCGGTTCCACGATACCATCCCCGTCCAGATCAGGACTGGTATCACGATGTCCCAGCACTTCCACAATCTGGTATTTTGAACAAAGCTCCTTAATCAGTCTGGCCAGTGATTTTCTCTGTGCCGGCGTCCGTGTGTCGGCCGCCTTACCGTGCGCATCCAGACCACCTATGTAACAGATTCCGATACTATGCTTGTTGTAGCTAACACCACTAAAGCCTTTTGAATTGCAGTGGGCGCCGTTGATTGTCAGACTGCGGCCAACTTCCACAGTACCATCAAGACGAATGACGTAGTTATATCCGATACACTGGAAACCGCGAGCTTCGTGCATCTGATTAATCTCTTTCTTACCAATGTCCAGCCCGGCTTTTGTAGCCGAACAATGAACTACGATTGCATCTATCTTATTCATTTATTTCCCTCCTCCTTAGTTACTTCTTCGATTATTTCTCCAGCAGCCGCATACTTCTTCTTTATGTAACCAACCAGCAGCCGCTTGATGGAGACCTTGTTCTTGATTCCGTGTATTGAACAGATATGGTCGGCGATGCTGTCAAACTCAAATATGAAAGCCAAGCCCAACCCACACATGGCTGAAATGGTATAGCTGCATATCCCTATCGGCTGAAGGATAGAGATACCTAGCATAAATCCAACGACGAGGTAACTGTTATACTCGATGAACTTGCACATCGTCCGGCGGCCCGCACGGGAGAACCGGAAATCCTCACCACGCTTCACCACGCTGTCGATGATTCCTAATACAAAGTCGGCCACGATCATCACAACGATGAAGGCCAGCATCCAACGGAGTTCGAACACCACATTTTTAATCTCTCCTATAAAGGAGTAAGCCCCGGCAACCAGTAGCTGCGGGGCTATGATGGTAACCAGCTTCTCCATCAGCTCACATGTTTATCTGACCAGCCCTTTGCCAGCCAGCCAAGAATCACACCAAAAATGAAAGCTCCTGTAGATACGATACTGGCCCAGAATGGCACGTACTGGTAGTATGCCAGCAATCCTACAATTATGACTACTACAATAGCCATCAAAATCATTTTTCTCTTCATAGAATAATAATTAATGTGTTACTATTATCCTTACGTAATGTTGATTTTGGTAGGATATTATTTAAAAGACAACTCTTTCCAAGTAGACCATGACTTTAACCATCTTACTCTGGTTTTAACAGCATTATTATAGTAATCAAAAGCAATCTGAACACAAACATCCGCTCCAACCGCATTCCCTCCAACAGGAGGTGCAATACAAAATAACGCACCATAATCGATTCCTGAAGAATTATTAATCATAATGTTTTTATGGATTCCATAATAACCTGTACTAATTGCATCCATATCAGTTATTTTGTTATCAGTTTGTGACATCACTGTATTTTGGTATATCATTTCATCCATTAGGCCTTTATTAGATGATGATGCAACCGGCAATAGTCCTCCCACAACTGATGCGAGGCTGGCAATTCCCTGCTTCGCGGAGTTCCCATTTTTGTCGATTACACGCACATAAGCTGGGTCGGTTGTCTCACTGAAAGCGGTCTCCATCTTGTCGCTCCCAGTTGAGGTTGCAGCTACAGCCATGGGTACGTTATTGGCTGGCAAAACCGCTCGCTCAGACAGACCGTCTGCAATACGCATTGCTATACTGTCTGTCAACTGTTCCATACTTACTGTGCCTAACACATTTCCTTCTGAATCTACTGCCTGAAATCCGGCAGCCTTGCTTAAATCTACTGTTTCCATATACTTAAAATTTAAATTAATCCTATTTGTTTCCATCCTATAAAAGTATCACTTGTTCCTATACCTATCATCGTGACTATACCAGTTCCATATAGTTTGTATGAACCACCAAATATGCTTGGAATCCCTTCTATACTTAGATATTTGTTATCGTATGTCCCAGAATTGTATGGAGCATTATTAAATATATGAATAGTTGCCCCAGAGTATCTTACGTCTGAAGGTAATCGTAACCTAAAGATTGCGTTTGATGCGACTGTATTAACCAAGTAATTGTTGTTTCTCTGATTAGTTATATAATTAGTTAAGCTATATTCATGTAATGCTATTCCGGTACCTCCTCCATTTGGGATTATTTGGGCTATTAGTCCAATGAATGGATTGCGCAGTATGTTTGTCATATCCACTTCTCCATTTTTGTCAATCGAAATCCCTTTTTTCCCTATGGTCGCACTTCCATCCGGATTGAATATTATGTTTCCATTTCCATAGATTGTTTTCCCATCCTCATCTACCTTATAAGGAGCATTATCAGGTATTTCACTTCCAATCCAAAGTCTTATTGCTCCACTTCCGTCCGCACCGCTAAGCCCCAAACATGGCTTCCCTGTTTGGCTGTGTGCTATGGTAAGCTGGTTCCCAGACAAAAAGTTAATCTTCGCATTTTTAGCAAGTATCAACGAAGTAAAAATAGCACCCACATTCGTGTCAAACTTATCCCAATATTCGGTATTGGTATAGGTGATGGAAGAAGATGACACATGTGTCTTCTTGCACTGATAGGCATCCCAGCCGGTTGTCGTTCCGTCATTTCGCACCAGTACCACGTCAATATATCTTACTCCGGTATTGGTCGTCAGTGCGCTGTCATTACGGTACTGCACGCCGGTTGTCCATTCACTATCACGTACTACACAGCCCTGCAGACCTTGTTTTCCGTAACTTGACACCAGCGAAGGACTGCTCCATTCACTCCATATACCTGCGGAACTTCTTTTCCGTTCGCATCGCCATTCGTAAGGGTACAGGTCACTCACTCCCTGTGAGGTAGCAGACCAGCCGGAAGGTACATATCCTTCATATTGAGCCGTAGAAGGAGTAGCAGGAGACGATTGCAAGGTCGTGCGCTGGTAGATGTATTCGTATGTCACCGCGTCCTTACCGTCCGCACCGTTCTCCACTATGAGTTCGTATTCGTCTGTATTCATTTCACCAGTGAGAATGTACCCACCGTCAGACGTCATGATCCTATTCTCGTAGTTGTCCAGCACCGTCCACATAGGAGGATTGGATGTCCGTACTTTAGAGAGGAATGTCTTTCCACCCATAGTTACCAACGTCATTGCATCGACGACAAGACCAGTACGCCATCTTCCTCCGTTCTTGACGCTCGTACCTGATTCTCCCTTTTCGCCACCAATTCGCACGGCTACCCAGTTGGAAGGAACGGTAGCAGGAGGAACCACAATGCCTGTACGCGTCCATAGATATTGCCCTGTTCCTACCGCGGGTGGTGCATCCTGCCATCCGGTTGTCGGGGCTACGGTCAAGGAATTATTTACTGCAAACTGGAATTCCTGATACTGCGCATCCTTACCATCTGCACCAGCTTCACCTACGATACGCATGTCATCGCTCCAAGCTCCATCACCTAACTTCTGTTGCATCCATATATCGCCTTCCTGGAATGTGTCGTGCCAGTTTGTTTTGTCGGAGGAATACCGTACGTACAGACTTTCACCGTCGGCTCCATTGGTAATACCCGATATATCCAGCAGCAGCGTCCAGTCCTCACTCTGTGTATATTCAGCTATAATGTAATGATATGTCTTTCCGCCATCTTCCGTAACCACGATATAGTTCCCTTCGTTGTCAGTAACAAGAGGAAATGGCGGATTGCTCGTGTCCGTCGCAGCCATGAAAACTCGGTCGGCAAATGGCACAATACTTCCGTAGGCATAGGGAGTCTCCGAACTCTTCCATCTTCTGTACGACTTGATACTGTCTCCGGACTTTACCTGTAGTAACCACGCCGGATCGTCCTTGGATGGAATTGTGTTTGTACCTTCCTTTGCGAGGCAAAGCCAAAGCCCACCTTCGTAGCTCACACGGTCGTAGTACGCGGCGAAGTCACCAGGTGACCAGTCCGTACGGTCGTTGGCCACCATCACTTCTGTTCCGTCCTCTCGAATCTGGGTAACAGTTCCGGTGAAGTATAATGAGTTACCGTAGAACGCATATCCCGTTGCATTTATTCCGAAGATGTTCAGGTTGCTAAGGTCTCCGTACTGTAAGGCTATGTTCCGTTTCCCTATTTCCCAGTCATTTTGCTTCCAAAGCATTCTGGTATAGGTACGGGTCTCGTACACGGAAGTCTGTCTCTTTTCGTTTGTAAAGTTACCACGGCATGAAAACTTCATCTGAGGCTGCGGATGCACGTTGTATCCGTCACGTAGCACATAACGGAACGTCTTGTTGTCCTTGTCCTGTATCTCCGTGATACGCCAGTAGGCGGTCGTGAATCCTGCGAAGTTGAAGTTTCCGATTCCGTCGTCATTGTCTTCCGTAGCATCTCGTTCATCGCCGAAATGCCAGATACCCATGTTCATGTCGTCTACCGCGATTGCTCCAATCTCTCCATCCTCCAACTTCAATGTAGCCGTACCGGATGGTAACTGATTGCCTTCCGCATCCGTATCAGGAGTGACTGATTCAATCACACCGGCACCCGGTGAACGCCACTTGTCCCCGATGACTATGTCCACGCGATTATATACGAGCAGCGGAACAATCAGCTCTTCCCATACTTTCAGGCTGCGCATTTCGCCTCGTCCATCTGCGCCAATCTTTGCGCCGAACCCAGTCAATCCTTCAGCGAAACCATCCTTTCCAAATATCGCACCTCCAAGCAGCGATAGAAGAAATTGCGTAGAATCCGGGATATCCTTTCTGATAAATAGGTCTTTAAGTGATTCTTGATTATTCTGTATCTCTTTAATTACACGACTGGCCGGCATTACAGCCTCATCCGTAATATCATTTGCATCCTCTTCTTTAAGTATGTATCTTATTAAGTTAGATGCTATCTTGATTCCCTTTAAGAATGTGATAATTCCGTTGGCCGTATCATCCGACTTTTTCGACAGGAACTGCTGTCTGAGAGTCGACAAATCCGCTCCTCCCTGATTAATGATAGTCGTATCTCCTCCCGAGCTTCCTCCTCTTACCACGGTACTTCCTACCGGATAGTTTCCGCTTCGGGGCTTGTTCGGGATAACTCTTGTCTTTATATCTACCTGCTTCATACGACTTCTACCATTATAACCTTGAATGAATTCATCTTGTAATCAATCTCACCGCCCATGGCCAGAAAATACTTTCCCGGCTGGTTCCTGTCTGTCAGTCTCGTGAACGGAGTGATATCCGCTCTCTTTAATACCTCCGTAAGCCGTAATTTGGTAGCACTATAATAATCGACTATTCTTCTTATCAGCAATTCTTCCGGGCGGATGGTTGTACCTGTTATCCCACAATACAGGTTATCCTCCAGATACTTGTCGCCAATAAGCACCTTACTATAGCATGCTCCGTCATTATTGTATGAAGAAACTTTAAATTCAATCTCGTCAAGTTCGTTAATGTAGTTCTCATTAACCACGTTCTCATACGTACGGTCAGAATCTTCGCTGTCATCATTCGTTGAATACTTCGTATAAGCGAACTCAAATCCTTTTATGGCAAAGTAATCTGCTGTGGTAGAACCGACCACAAAAGAGGCATGAGGACCAAACAAGGTGAACTCCATGTCGCCATACAGTATCTCGTCTTCCGGGAGGTGACACACGTATCCCTTCACGCCATCCAGCCCGTCGTTCAACTTACGCCCTTTGGTCTGTATATCGTAAGGCCCTTTGAAGTCGTTGACGTTCGTGTCACCGAAGTCCACCCACAAATTATTAGTGTATTCCCCGACTACTGGTTCCGGATTAGTATCCCAGTAATATCCGTTATCACCTCCATGAAAGTATTTGTCTCCAATCCTCAGCCGGAAATGGAAATCGTATGTGGCCAGTCCGCCGGTCATGCTGGCCAGCATTTCCAGGCTAAAGTAAATCGAAAATGCGCCATTACTGTATGCGGCCGGAACTCCCTTGATAGTCATTATCGGAATGCGGTTGTCACGGCTGAATATAGGCGTTCTGTCAGCCGTTCTCCGCCCGGTCTTGATGTAGTATTGCTCGGTGAACTCATAGTCCGTAATATCTGCATTTCCATCCTTGTCCTCGTTATAATCATCATATCTCACTGGAATTGCTCCCGTGATTGATTCCAGCTCCCAGGTCTTCGCATTATCAATCGCCGTCTTCAGTTCTTCCGATGAAAGTTCAGTCAGATTATCCTCTCCATCTCCGTACTTATATGCCCACAACTTATACCGGTCATTCTCTGACTTCATGAATTCGTAATGTGTCACCTTATATCCCTGCGTGTTACTCTGATAGAGTCTCATATCCTTACTCGTAAGATACTTCAACGCGTCAAAAGACGTATCTGGCAGCGCATCGCCTACCGGATAGTTGCTGCATCGGATGTTCACCTTGTTGTACCCCGGAGCGATGTCGAGCGTATGGCCATCACCTGAGAATCCTATGTCCTGCACGGACATGGAGTCTGTCTGTACTTTGCTGTATCCGGTACCTGCGTACTTATAATATTCCCCGTCTGTATTATTGATGTCCACGAAATACAAGTCTCCCAGATAGTCCACGCATGTCCAGTTCAGCAGTTTCATGATTTCTTCCAGCACGTCCTTGTATTTCATCGGATTGTCGTCCTCGTCGAAGAAGTTCTGCTCGGATACGCTCATCTCCGACAGCGGATTGCTCCAGGAATCAAATGCCGTCTGGTCAGCTCCATATACGTGCGGAATATATACGGACTGGTATTCTCCGCGCGACTCCTCGATGCAGTCCTGCAACAGATTCCACAGCGTAACAAACCCTCTGTTCTCGTTCTTCTGCTTGTAGTCCACATACTCCAGTACCGACATAGCCGAATAGCACTCCAAGTCTAGATTGAACTTTACGCTCCGGTAGTCCTGCGTGTATATCTCTGGCTTGATGAATCCCCTCCAGATCATCCGGTCTCCCTCATACAGGGTTACACGACACATCCTGTAATCCGTAGAAAAGAGGTCCTGCAGGTAGTCCCCGCCGAAGATGTGCAGCGTGGCTGTGCTGAACCGGGTAGGGGTGTACACGAATTCCTCGTCACTTAAACTCACGGTGAAAGGGGAGGACTGTCCCTTCAATTCAGTCGATTCCCCCTGATATCCTTCTTTCTCGATTTTTATCAGGTAATCTTTCCCGTCTATTCCGTTAAATGGCAGTGTATATATCAGTCCGTAACTCATAGTTTCTTCCCTGTTTTCTTCATATAGTTAGACAATGCCAAGTAGAGGTCACTTCCTTGTATTCGGCTCACACCGAGGCTCACGGTAGCACCTCCGTCCGATGTGGTAAGGTCGTACAGCCGTTTCTGCTGCTTCTGGTTAAGAATCATCTCACCGGAGTTAACCCGTGCCAGCAGACGGTCGCCGAAGTAGCTGCTTCCTCCGATAATACCGCCTTCTGCAAACTGGGGGAGGCTACTGAAGATGGAAGCTACCGTAGTAAGAACTGTCGCCACTGCTGCCAGTGATGTAGGCCAGGGAGCTGAAAAAGCGGAAGCCACGCCCTGGGCGGTAGCCAGCGCCTGAAGCTGCACGATCATCTGTGCAATGTTGGCTGCACTGGACAAAGCCCATGCCCCCATATTATCTGAAGATTGGCTCATGAGTCCGCCCAATGTGCCGAGTATGGAACTCACATTTTCAAGACCCGTAGTCATGTCATCTACATTCTTCACAGACTTATCTGGAATAGGTTCTATTTTATTCCATCCTTTAGGAAGATCCTTCATTTTACGGAAATCTTCCATTATTTTAGCCATTTCTTTAGGCTGCCGTGTATCGGTAATGGAGTTATTAGTATATTTAATATCTAAGTCCATATACCTCCTTTTCTGAACAAGCTCGTCAAGCTCTCGTGATATGCGAATACGGTCCGCATCGTTCACTGCGAGAGACAACTCTTTTTTCTTTCCGGAAATTTGATTGTCAAGATAAGCCATTGAACCTTTAGGCGGATTGTTCTCCGATGTCCCGGATATTACGCTTGTGCTCAGCTTGTCATTAACCTTCTCTTCGGCCTTATTTTTTGCCTCCAGTTCCTTTCTCTGTTCCTTGATAAGAGATAGAATCTGCGAATGTAATATGCTCTCTCTGTATGCATTATCGTACGTCTTCTGAGCCTCAACAAGAGCCTTTCTTTCTTCTTCTGCCACACCGTTTACATTCACAGCCTTAGCCCTTATATAATTGGCTTCTGCCTTTTGTAACTCATTTTTTCGCTGCTGTAGTTTAAGTGCCTCCGGATACATGTAGTTCACCTGGCTCTCTTCCTTATCCAGTGCTTCGGTCATACTCATCCCAGAATTCATGTATCCGGTGATTCTCTTGTTGAACTCGTCCTGGTTGATATCCTTGTCTTTCTTGGTTCTCTTATTAAAGAGCTCGTCAATACTCATGTTCGCCTCTGCCAGCTTATCTACCCAGTCCCTTATCTCGTCAACGATATCCTTAATTATGCCGTTACTTCCGGCCATCGTATTGATGAAAGCGCCCCATGTGCTTTTCAACTTGTCGACAGACCCGGCGAGATTGTCGTTGTTAATTTGGGCTTGCTCGTATGCGGTATTCGTATTTGTAATGCCGGTGCGAAGCTGCTCGAACGCATCCCGTTCCTGCAGGATGGCAATGGCCGCCGTTACGGACTCCTTACCGAACATCTTGGTGAGCTCGGTAGCGTCCATATTCTTCGCTGACAGGTTATCCAGCGCACGTGAAAGACCGACTACAGACGGGCGGAGCTGTCTGTCTGCCGAGGATTCCAACGTAAGGAAGATATTTCGAAGGTTAGTACCCGCACTGCCGGCATCGGTGATACGAGGTGCGATGGCCTCGATGGCGGCTACCAGGTCGTTGAACTTTATGCCTACGGATGATGCGGCACCTCCGGCGTTCTCGATGGCCTTGTTAAGATAAGGAATGTCAGCGGAGCCCTGCTGGGATGCTGCTGCAAGAATGTTGATATACTCTGCTGCATGTACGCTGGACTGTCCCATCTGGTTAAGAGAGCCGGTAAGGGCTTTCGCGGCGGTAGGTACGTCGAGCTCTGCTGCCTCAGCCAGCGTCACAGCCGCCTCAGCGGTGGCTGTCAGGGCCGACTTGTTCTTCAACAATTCCGGCATCTGCGACCCGATAAGCTTGTACGCATCTACCATCTGCGTGGCCGACTGGGTGCTGTCCATCGCCATGCGGATAGCTTCCGCGCGGAAATAGTTCAGTTCATCTGCGGTCACACCCGTAAGGGCACGCAGGGAAGAAAGGGATTTTTCAAATTCCATATTCGCCGTGACAGCGGCATGGATGGAAGTGCTTATGCCGACAAATGCGGCGGCATACCCTCCAAATTTAGTCAATCCTGAAACTATACTTTTCGAGGTGTTGGCGAAGCTGCTGATGCTTCCCTGAGCCTTCTTCAAGTTCGCATCAAAATCGCTCTTGTCAAGCAGTAGTCGGGTAAATATATTAGCCATGGTGTTCAAACATTTTTGCGCGTTTCCTTAATTCTTCCATTTCTCTCTTGCGGTCTTCCCGGCTCTCTACATCGTCCAGGTCTCCGTCAAGAGTCATTACGTCATCCAGTTCCAGGTCCCTGCAGTAGGGTCGGAGAGAGGCCCACATTACCATCCGTATCTTTTCTAGCTCCGACCGTTCTTTCCTCCGCAGACCTGTGATATAGGCGACGCACTCCGGTATGTCCATCCTGTCAAGGAAGTATTCCGGAGATACGCCGCCCTTACAGACTATCTCTTCATACAGACGTGCTATGCTCAGCCCTTCTTCCTGTTTGTTTTCGCCGGTTTCGCTTTTTTTTTAAGCTGCTCCAGGCGGTCGGCCTCTGTCTTCACCAGTTCCATGAACCCTTCAAAGATTGTCGGGTCGATGTCGCACTGGTCAATCAGCTGCTCGAATGTCAGGCTGTATTCCGGATTGCATGCCATGAGGGAAGCATGAAGGAGCAGGTATGCATCCTCCAGCTTCTTCCCTTCGTACGGATGTCCGGTCAGCTGCTCATACTTGAACAGCGACCGGAGACTGTATCGGAGGTAGTATTCCTTATTGTCAATACTTACTATCATGCCCCTCCTGTCTTCACTTTTTCCAGTTTACCAACACCCTTGAACGTGGCAGACACGGTCATATTATCACCGTTCTGTCCTTTCAGGTCCACCTTGGTAATGATAGCCTCACCTTTGTAGTAAGTGGTCGTAGAACCATCCGGAGCAGTCCATCCTCCTTCAGGCACCCCATCGGTACTCTTATTCTTCGGAATACCTGCGATGATAGGTACTTTCTGAGCGGCCAATGCCATGTCCATCAATGCTTCATAACTGATATCTACCGGAGTTCCCTCATCAGGCGCACCTAACGACTCGGAGGATGCCTCCCAGTTAAATCCAGTCACTTCCGATTCATCCCACAGCCCGCTGTCCTTGGATGCCGTGCTGGTAGTATCAATGTTCAGGGTGAGCTGGTGGTTGGTAGCAAGTGCCACGGCTTTCCCGTCTGCGAAGACCATAAAGTCTTTACCTTTTAAAACTTTTCTCATAATACGCTTGTTGTGGTTAAGTTAAATACTAATTGTTGCATATATACGTTTTCTGCGAATGACTCCATGGCATCTTCCATGTAGCACTCCGTTACCCGGAACGTATTGTATATCCCTCCAGTACAATCCAGTGCCTTACGTACCAGTTCTGCTACTTGCACGGACTCCTTATAGTTGTCGGAGAATACATACACGTCAACCGTTACCGCGTCCTCACCACTTCTTATGTCCTTCGTCCGTAAGGGAGCCACTGAGGAACGCTCATAGCAGATGAATGGAAATTTAGTTTCGGCCGATAATGCCACCGGAAACATCCGGTCTCCGACTTTAGCCGTAAGTTCCTCCGAGAGACTCATCCGGCTCAATATGTGCTCCGCTACTGATAGGCTCATTTTTTTGATGCTATTCGGTTAATATATTTCTCGATCAGGCTGTTAAGGCTTGTCTGGGCTTCTGTCTGTTTTGCTTTTACCGCATTCTGGAAGAAGTAGGATGCCTGTATGCGTCCGGTGTATCGCTTCTCAGACAGCTTTCGGCTTGTCTTATTGTAGCGTTCTCGGGTTCCTAAATCAAAGAATTTCAGCGTATAGGCAATGTCTTTAATCCCTCTTTTACGGTAACTCGCCGACTGCTTCCTGGTAAGTCCTCCTAAGATGTCTATTCGCACGCCTCCTAAGTCCTTATAGACCTTGAACTTCACAAACCGCTGCATAGGCCGGTAGTTGATCCTTCCGTTCTTTCCCGATACGCTTCTCAAATTCTGTACGGCCTGTTTCCGGATGATTCCTCCAGCCGCAGCCAGCCCACGTCGTATTGCGCTTCTGGCTTCCCTGTTAGTCAATGACAGGTCCTTAATCATCTGATTAATCCTGCTGACATCTACCGTGACTTTTATACCCTCTACAGCCATAATTTACTAATAGAAGGACCGGGGTTTACCCCAGTCCTAAATTAAAGGTTGAACACTACACCAATGTTGCTTTACCAACCGCGAACGCTTCCGAACGCAATGTCAACATGTCGTAATGCGTGTTGAAAATAAAGTAGGTAAGGTCTTTCTTAGCTACGGCTGCAGACTGTGAGTCTACTGTCATACGCATCTTACCGAACTGACCTACCAGCTCATAGCTGAATACGCCAAAGCCCAGCATATCCTTGTCCACATATTCTGTCACGTACACCGGATATCCGTCAATCAGTCCGTTCTCACAGATAAACAGCCCGGAACCTGTATCCTTAGGTGTTGACTTCAATTTAGCCATCATGGAAGCGGAGCATACCCAGCAGGCTGTACCATCCAGAACAACTCCTTTTTCCAAAGCTGCGGCTTCAATCTGCAAAACTTCTGTCCAAGTAGGCGCTGCGCCGGCCATTGTCACAGCCGGAGTGGCATACGCATCTACGAAACATCCTTTAGATGCTTTGCTCAGCTGAGTCTTATTGAACATCCATTTGTTCAACAGACGGGCAAGCCCCATCGTCAGCTGACGCTGTACGATGTCGAGTACCAATCCGCTTGACTGGTCGATGGCGTGGTTAGATACCGGAATACTGATACCCACTCTCTTAGGAGTCGGAGTAAGTTTGCTCAGGTCTACCTTAGTGTCAGTCAGTTCCACGTTCTCATCTTCCAGCGTAGCTTCCACACCGCCCGCTACCACCGGGAACTGCCATGCACCCTCAATGCCGTACTGTACCTTACAGCCTACTCGACCCAAGATAAGTCCTTTTTCCAACGGCTCGATTACATCACCGATGGTCAGCGGGATAATAGGGGTGATTGTGGTGCTATCCTGCACGTCACGAGTCAACGGAATATCCATACCGCCAGCCTTCACCAGCGAACGGGTTTCCTCCGAAATCTTACCGCCGTTACGCATGAATCTTACTGCTTCGTCGAACACGCGGCCACGGTTCTCTCTCTGCACGGTCTGCTCCGTGCGAGGCTGGTCTGCCTGTGCCATCCGGAGCTCCAGTACAGCTTTTTCAGCTGTCAGGGCGTTCTTCTCGTCGATTTCGTCCTGAGTCATTTGTCTCTTCTCTGCCTCCAGGGTGTCGGCCATTTCCTTGAATCGTGCGTTGATCTCGCGCACGCGCTTCATCATTTCTCTTTTTGTCATTACCTTAAGATTTAAGTTGTTAGTTTTCTGATAATTTTCGAAGTTCAGCGACTTCTTCCTTGTATTCGTCCTTCCGGTCTTCCGGATAGAATTTTTCCAGACTCCGGACGGACACGTCCGTCCCCATGTAGGCCGGGTCAGACACGATACTGACATCGCCTATCCAGTCAATCTTGTTCACATATCGGTACAGCATGTTGCCTTTCCGTTCGTATTGCACATTGTTCTCTTCCGTCATGTATGCGAATGATGATCCGAACAAGTCACCGCGTCTTACCATCTCTACCGCATAATTACCGTCCTGCGTAGCCGGAGCTTCAAAGCTATATTTCAACCCATGAGAGTCTACTGTAAGAGACAATGTACCGGATCCATTGTAGCTTCTTGCCAGCATTCTTCCTGCAGTATGCTCCAGCAGTGCCTTCACATCGCTGTGTGCCAGCAAATCCTGTGTCACCGCACCCGAACGGATAATCTCGCGAAAGTACCGTCTGTTCTGCCGATCATACAGCACCTCACTTTCCTGGTCGAATACGATTGCATAGCCTTCAATGTTTCGGCTGTCCTGCGCCAGTCTTGGCGCCGCATCTTGTCCATAACTTCTAATTTCCATAATCAATGCCTCTTTACCTTACCAGCGTAACTCGTATTTTGGTAGCACTTTATCCATTGTTTTCAAGATTTTCTTCATTTTTCTGTCCTACCGGCATAAGGTTGGCCGACACAAGCAAATCGTCCCCGCCCGGAACTGGAGGATAACCTCTCTCTCGTCTTGCCTCGTTAATAGTCTGTAAGCCAGCCTGTATGTTTTTCTCCGTGACAGTAGCCAGCGTCATCAGGTCGGTGTTATAAAAATCTTTTACCGAGAACTCGATACGGTATCTTCCATACTGCGAGGGGACGAAAAGTTTTACTGTAAATTCCAGAGAAAACTGTTTCAAGATCTGCTGCAAAGTGTCGCTCATAAACAATACCTGCGACATCTCACTGGCCTTGTAGTTGGTTGACTGACCGGCGAACACCTTGTCCGGATGTACTCCGTAGAACCGGCATATCTCCAGCACGCCGAATTGCTTATTCTCCAGCAGTTTGCTGTCAGCTGGGGACAGGTCAATCGCGCTGAACCCGGTACCGGACGGCAGATTCATAATCTGCTTGCCGGACTTCAATTCCTCGCTGACTCTGTCCGCCACGTTCTTCAATTCGTTATCCTGAAACGCGCCGACGCCTTTCACATAGGCATCTCCGCCCGTTACGAATCCTCTTCGGGTACCTCCAGGAGAATATACTTCTTCGCTCTTGTCGTCCGACATCGAGGCGATTCGCAGCACCTTAGCAGCATATCGCAGCGTTGACACGCCCAAATATCCGCCATCTGTAGACAGGTTACGGAGGTGTATCATCTCGTCCGCCTCGAACGTACCGAACACATGGTTCACCATGTCACTTACGATGTACCGGTTAGACAGTTTGTCGTATGTGCAGGTGTTCGGACTCAGCAATACCAGCCTGCCCAAGTCGCCGTTCGTTCGCCATTCCGGATATATGTATGCGTTGCCCTGGTTGAGCATCTGGACAACGGCATTCCGGATAAGGTCGAAGGATGTCTGCCGCTCGTTCGGCTTCAAGGCCAACAGGCTGGCCAGTCTTCCTGTATCTTCTGTCTTCCAGTAGCTTCCATCCACTCTTTTCTTAATCTGGAGTGGGAGTGAGGCGACCGTTCCTGACACGATGGACGTACAGCGATATACTGCCGCCAGCTTCATTGCCATGTCCGGACCTACGGCATACGAGCTTCCGGCTATTACCTGCATGTCATTATTTCCATACCATGTCGTTATATCCCCCTCACCGATACTGCGTACCTGCTTCTTTCCAGTCAGCACATTCCAGGCATCTCTTATTTTTCCCATAACGCTATTCATTAATCAGTTCACACTTAATATCCCAGCTCATGTTTTTCCGGTTCCGGTCGATTGAAAGAATACGATAATTCTCACCTCCCCACGCCAGCCTCATGTTACGTGTAATTCCAGGTCTGTACCGTATGGATACGTTCTTTACTGCAGTAAACACCGCCTCCCGGTTCTCTTCCTTCAGGTCTCCGCTCTTGTCTTGTATTCTCGCGCGTGTACGGAGGATAGTTTCCCATTTCCGCGTTTCGCCTCCCAGCTGGTCCCGTTCCACGGTCTCCTGCTGTATCTCTACCCAGTCTCTTAATAATCCTGCCTGCATGGTTATGAAAGTTTACGCCGTTGAATAAGAAGGAAAGTAAGTCCGTAAGGAATCTCGGATGAAGCGGCGAAAGCTGCCGGTTCCCTGTTCGCATAGAATCCACCTGCCAGAATCCGCACGGCCATCTTCAAGTCTGACGGGAGATTCCCGTCATCGTCCACCAGTTCGGAAAGCGGCTGCTGGATATACAATTCTATAGCAGACTCAGCCGCCTCTATTAGTTCAGTGAGGTACTGGTCATCCTCATCATAATCAATGTTAAGGTGTCTCTTTAATTCATCTACGGATATGTACATAAGCCTTTTTACTATACACACATATCCCGTATTTTGGTAGCACTTTTTTATCGAATCGGGCGCTCGTAGTTGTTAAACTGGTAGAAAGTCATGATGGCCGTTATCACTCCGTCGATTTTCCGGTTGTCGGAAATCTTTATCGGTTTCTTATTCTCGTTTCTGTCCGTATCCAGTACCGCGTTACCGAAGCAGTACCAGTTTATCGGGTTGTCGTTGAACGACACCTTACCTGTACGTAGCGCGTACTCGAATGATTCTACAGGAGAGTTGAACGCTCCGTAGTTCTGCGGCACCGCACGCAGCACGTCACGGAAGCCGGAGGCGGCCAGCATGTTGACACACTCCTGCGACTTATATGCATCGAATCCCACGCCGACTATGCGGAGCGTACGGCTCCGCTCCAGTATATCCTGCACAATCATCCGGTAATCTATCACATCTCCCTTGCACAGCTTTAAATACCCACTGTCCACCCACCGACGGTACAGCTCCCTGTTCGGATGATTGCTAAGCGCCCCTTCCGGGAAATAGTAGTCCGTATGAATGTGAAAAGAACGCAGCGTCTCACTGTACAGGCTATACGATACAGCTGAGAAGTCATCGTGAACCGAAAGGTCCATCGACACCATCGTCATCGGGCCGCCTGTCACTTTTTCAAGGTCTACATTTCGCTTGCACGCCATGGCCTCATCTGCGGTTATCCATGCCTTCGCGTCATCCATCACGAATATGTTCAGCAGCTTGGTGCGGAAAGCCTTCATGTCCTCATAGCTTCTAAGGGCTTCCCTGTACTTGTGCTCGTAATAGTCGGTCTGTATGGTTACCCCCCAGTGAGGTTGTACTTTCTTCCACGTGTCTTCGCTTCCCTCGTCGTCATCGATGTCCGGCTCGAAGATATGTGCGAACACGCTGTCATCCTCCAGCTTTCCCTCCAGAATGTCCTTGTAACCTTGCAACTCCGCATAGAAGGGCCCGTTCAGTTTCTCCGATGCAGTGGTGATGATGACGGTAAGCGGATTGACACGTGCGCCCATGGAGGAGGTAAGCACGTTCTTCAGCTCCGCGCTGTCTGCCTGTGAGTATTCGTCAAGGATAACCAGTGAGGCGTTGAGTCCATCCAGCTTGTCTGCCTCGGATGCCAGGCACCTGGCAAAACTGCTGCGCCCCGGCATAAGGTTGTACACCTTTTCCCGGTTAATCTTGAAACGCCTCATCTTCGGGTCCATGTTCTTCAGGATTCCCTTGATTTCCTTGAAGCATATCTGCGCCTGTTCGTAGCTGTTGGCCGCCACATACGCCTGTGCGTTCGCATCGCCGAACAGCAGGTCGTCGATGGCCAGCGCCGCTACTGAGGTAGTCTTGCTGTACTTTCTTGGGACAAACAGCAGTGCGGTACGGCACAGACGTTTCTCCGGCGTTCGGTAGAAGCCCAGGATAGAGGCGAACTGGAAGACCTGAATCGGGGTAAGCCTGTACCGCGTGACACCCGTCATACCATTAAACCGGAGCGACTCATATACCACGATGAACCGACGGACGGCAGACGGACGGAACTCGTAGGTATCGAGCAGGTGAAAGAAGCGGAGCAGGGCCAGCAGTTCATACAGGTTATGCCTGTCCGGACAGCTGCGCACGCTGTCTATGTAGACTCTCAGCCGTGTGTCTGTCTTGTCAAGTTCAGGGTATCCATCCAGATCAATCACTGCAAGCTTCTCCGCCGTCGAGCTCTTCAAGTCTCGCAGTCTCTTCTTCTCCTGCTCATCGAGTATCATTCCTCCTCCTTTCCCGCCTTATCCAGCATATCTTCCAGCGGGTCATTGTCACCGGTGGACAGCGTACCCAGCGTAAGCCCCAGCTCACGGAGTGAACGTCTCACCATCTCCTGCGCGTCTTTCAACACCTTGAAGGCAGGGTGGGGAACCAATTTCTCATTTCCCTCCCGTGTGATTTCCGTCAGGTAGGTACGGGTAAGGCTTTCTATATCCTTCTGTGCAAGCAGAAAAGCAAAATAAGAACCGGCCGCCATGGAGATGCAAGTCTCCAGGTCCTTGGAGTAGGTATTCTGGTTCTTCAGGGCTTTCCGGATTCTACTTTTAATGTTTGTAATCGTTTCCATATTCTCGAATGTGAAAATGTATTAAACCCCCTCGGGTTCAAAATTGCCCGCGCGTGTAAACTTTAAGCGCACGGGGTTCAAATATTTTTAAAATTCTTTAAAAAATACCCCCCGGGGTCTTCTGGTTAATATCTGTTAATCGTATAGGGCAAGAAGTCTTTCAGGACCGTTTTCATTCGAGGTATCTGCTTATGAATCTCTTTGTCTCTCGTTCAGAACTGGCCTTAGCTGACTCCTTGCCTTTACTATGCATACGTTCATGCGTTTTTTGGTGGCACTTTTCACACAGGCTTCTCAGATTCGTATAGTCGAAGGCCAGCCGCTCCATCTCTGCAAGACTGTGTGCATTCTCCACCGGTACTATGTGATGCACCTCTGTAGCCAGTGTGGCCCTGTCTTCCAGCAGACAGTCCTCGCACAGCGGGTTGCGGGCTATCTTGATGGCCCGTAACTCCCGCCAGCGCTTGGACGTTATCAACCTTCGGTAATGCTTGCTCCGGCTGCTCATAGGTCGCTTGATTTTTTGTTTGGACGAGCCTTCCGGTAGCGTACAGGCAGCTTCGGGCTTCCCAGTTCCTCGAACATGTCTTCTATTTCCTTCGGCATTGGCTCCGTAATCGGGTCATGCTCACTGTCGGCTACTCGAAGAAACGAGTAGGTGAGGTAGTTCATAATCTGGTACACAGACTTGAAATTGTATCTCTTCTGTATGTCCTTCAGTCGCATGTAGTCTGCCAGCGTCACTCTTGCTGTCAGTCGTACCCATTCTGACTTGCATCTTCTTCCCATGTTACTTCCTCCATTTTTCTATTCTTGCCTTGACCGCTTCCATCAGTGCGTCCTGCCGGTCGGTCTTGCCTGACAACGCCTTTCTCACATCCGCATCCATCGTACCCTTCGTCATGATGATGTAGTTTCTCACAGGCTGGCTTTGTCCTTGTCTGTGCAGACGGGCATTGGCCTGCTGGTAGAGTTCCAGACTCCACGGCAGTCCGAACCATACCATGATGTGTCCTCCTTTCTGCAGATTCAGTCCGTGGCCTGCACTGGCTGGATGTGCCATCATAACGGTTATCTTCCCTTCGTTCCATGCCTGAATGTCTTCTTGCCCGCCAATTTCTTTCGGATGGTAGGCTTTCAATCTTTTCAGGATTCGTGCCACATCGTGACGGAAGGAATAAAATACCAGTACCGGTGAACCGTTGGCTGCCTCTACTATTTCTTCCAACGCATCCAGCTTAGCCTCATGCAGCTCGTGGATATTCCTTTCGGTATCGTATATTGCGCCGTTGGCATATTGCAGCAGCTTGTTTGACAAGGCTGCGGCATTCACAGCAGATATGTCACCTTCTTCCTGAAGTTTCAGCACCTGTTCTTCCTCGAACTTCTCGTACTGTGCCATCTGCCGCTCGTTCATGGATACCTCAACGGGTATCTCTATCATATCCGGAAGATCCAGATAATCCTCTGCCTTCATGGATATGCAGATGTCGGATATTCGCTTGTATATCGCTTCTTCCGATCCCGTGTTTGGCTTGTAGTCGAATACCACCTGACCGTTCGTCCTACCAGGACGGAAGTATTTCGCGCGGTAGGCCGTAATGGTTTTCTCCAGCCGCTCGCCCATGTCCAGCAGATACATCTGCGGCCACAGGTCTATCAGTCCGTTCGGTGCGGGTGTTCCGGTCAGGCCCACCACGCGCGAGGTCATCGGTCTCACCTGGCGAAGCGCCTTGAAGCGCGCTGCGGTGTTCGACTTGAAACTGGACAGCTCGTCGATGACAATCATGTCGAATGGCCACCATCCTTTAAGCTGGGCCACCAGCCACACCACGTTCTCTCGGTTGATGACGTAAATGTCGGCATCCGCCTTCAATGCTGCCTTCCGCTTCTTCTCTGTTCCCAGCACCCGGCTCACTCTCAGTCCGTGCAAGTGCTCCCATTTCTCACACTCAGTTGTCCATGTATCTTCGGCCACCCGTTTCGGTGCTATTACCAGCACCTTCGTCACCTCCATATAGACATTCATCAACAAGTTCACAGCCGTCAGGGTTGATACTGTTTTTCCCAGCCCCATATCAAGGAACAGCCCGGCTGCCTCATGGTCAATGATGTGCTGTACCGCCGCTTTCTGATATTCGTGTAGATTGCTCTCGTTCATAATTCATCGATAAATCTGTCCAACTCCTCCTGCGTGTCTATCACCTCAGCCTTGAATCCCATCGCCCGCAGTTCCGCGATGGCTTTCTCCTGTAGTGGCGTCGGCTTCTTTCCGGTTGTCTTAATCTCGGCAAATCTGGCCTTTCCTTCCGGCATCAGCACCAGCCGGTCAGGCAGTCCGGTATGGTATGCGGAGTACAGCTTCAGAGCGATGCCGCCTTTCCGTCTTACTCCCTCTCTCAGTTTTCTTTCTATCAGTTTTTCATTCATAAGTAGGTAAACTAAACTAACTCGCGTACGCGTATTGTACGTAAAAAATAGGTTTTGATATTCTATATGCACTTGTAGACACTTTTCCCTGCAATTTTCTCCGCATATAGGAATTTTGGTTTACAAGTTTACATATAATGTATAGTACTAATAATTAAGCGAATACATGTAAACCGAGTGTAAACTAAAGTGTAAACCTGTAAACTATCTATCAGAACACAGTTGATTTACAATTTTCGTCGTTTACATCCATTAGTTTACGCTCGAAATATTTTTGGATACCGTATGGACCAAATCTCGAGGTAGTCCTTTTGGCCTCCCATCCCGGTATCTTCCACATCATCCTGCATATTTCACCTGAATCACTACGACGAAGATCTCCCTTCTGCCTGCCGAAGCATTCGCACCATATCTCCATGACGCACACACGTGAGCGCTGCACTACGCCAACGGCTGACAGCTGGTCGCCGCCTCTCATGTACGACACCCTCTCCGGTATGCCCATGCCCGCCCAGTTTTCGGGTAACGGTCTGTCCAGATACTCCTGAATGATGCCCATCCGCTCTTCCACCTCAGAGAATTCTGACTGCTTTTCCTTGGCCATAGCCTCCAGCTCAGGAGACAGATACAGCGGTTCTCCCTTTCCGTAGCGGTACACTGCTTCTGCCCATATCTGTGCCACCTCTTCGCTGCTGAGGTCCTTCCAGGTTTTCGTTATCCGTGTCTTGTCCACCTCCATCGGCCAGAACCGTCTATCCCCAGTCTCATCACGGAGGAAACGGTATTCGTTCGTCGTACCGAAGAACACGCACTGTCTCGGTCTGTTCAGTGCGTATCGCTCAAAGGCAGCGCGGTAATAGTCATTAGTACGGGTGATGAAAGCCTTTACTGCCGTGGTCTCCGACTTCTTGAATCCGGAGAGCTCGGCCGCCTCGACTATCCATTTCCCCTGAATGTTCTCTGCCGCCTCCTTACCGTCTACGGAGAAATTATCAGTAAACCACTCCGGACGTACAGCCAGTCTTGCCAGCAGGCGTGACTTACCAACGCCCTGCGCCCCTACCAGTACGGGCATATAGTCGAACTTCGTGCCTGGACGATAAATGCGCGCCACTGCTGCCGTGAACACCTTGCGTGTGGCTGCCCGTGTGTATGCGGTATCCTCCACACCCATGTAGTCAATGAATACCGTGTCCAGACGCTCCGTGCCGTCCCATACAAGTGCGCCCAGATACTCACGCACAGGGTGAAATGCATTTTGCCGTGATACCTGCTTGAGGGCTTCAATAAGGTTGGACTTGCTGGTCAGACGATATGGTTCTCGGCTCATATACAGGTACAGCCCCGCCTCGTCGTCATCACGGTACAGCGGCTCCGTGTCACCCGGCTTACGCCATGGAAGCACGCCTCTCACACATACACGCCCGCTGAACTCATCGATGGCTATTTTTCCCGCTAGTTGGACGTCATGCTGCAGCACCAGCTCGTAGTTACCCGGCGTATTCTCGTATTCTCCCTTTCGGGTTATGTCCATATCCTCGAGCCAGGATCCGTCATCACCGATTCCCTCAAAGTCCGATGCGGCCTCGGCTGCCTTCTCCCGGGCTATAGTCCCGGCCACCATCCTGTCCTGCGTGATACGGTCGCACATGGCACGGTAGGAGGGAGACTTCGTCACGTCCGTCCCTGTCCAGTTCTCGTCCATATCACCGTACAGGTGCAGGCGTACAAGGTCGAAGGCGTTGCACAGCTTGCTGCAGGTCGGGTCGGTGGAGTGGTGCGAGTAAGCGAAGCGGTCCTCGTATATGACCAGTCCGGCAGCAGTCGAACCCTTCGTGTAGGTGTAGCGGTCCGGCATGTTGTCGCACTGTACGTATTCGTCGGCCAGATAGGCAGCTATCACATCGTGCATGCCATACGTACGGCAGAACGCACCGACGATTCCTCCCTTCTCCAACGGGTCTCCCTGCTTCTTTATCTCACGCTTGATGGCCACGTCTACACGTGATGACACGGGCCACTCCGAAGCATCTCTCCAGTTTCGGTAGCTTTTAAGTATTTCGTCCACATCCAGCCATGGCCCGTCCTGTACGCGGAAGAAGTATTCCCCGTCCCTGGAGGTGGACGGCCAGAACATCAGGCGTTCGGGCTGATAGGTGGTGTCATCAAAATAGTCTATGCCTATAGCAGCGGCCACGGCACGCGCCGCAGCCTCATATTCCGTCGGATCCGTTTCGCGCGACATAGGCAGGATGAAACGCAGTCTCGGCTTGTCCGGTCTGTGCGAGTGAGTGGAGTAACACACCGCTGCACTGCCGAATACCAGCGTGAAGGCTTCCCATGCGCCCTGAGGCGCATAGTCCATGTCCAGCGTAATCATGCTACGACTCAAGATGCTTCCTGCCTTACGTCGTCCTCCTTCGATGTGTCCGGCAACAAATCCGCCAACGTCCTTCTTTTCTGCCTGTACGGCCTTTGGCATTCTTGCAAACTCCGCAACGGTCTCTTCCGTCCGCTGCGTTGTTGAGAGCCGTCTGATAAAATCCGTCCATGTCCAGTCGCTGTTTTTCCACCTGGTATCCATCCGGTTCCTTCCCGTAGCGATGTGCACCGCCCCGTCGTATGTGAGTTTCTTTGTTTCCATTTTCTTCGCTTCTCCTGTATTAGTTCATAAATTCTATCGAACTCGGTAGGTACCCCGTTTATCATTTGTCTTCCTCCTTTTCCGGAGCGGTTATGTAAGTAAGGGACACGCTTTCGGCGCAATACCTGTCTGCTATATCTTTTCTCACGTTATCCAGATTATTCGTGCATACGGACAGCTTAACGGACCGTCGTTTTCCGGATTCCAGCTCCGTGAAAGAGGCGTGGAATATTTTATACTTGTATTTTTTCATTATTTCTTCAGTTTAAAATGTAACATTGCTATCGCGTTCCATGCTACCTGTGCGGCGTGCATGCATCCAGTATCCGGGTCTATGTCATTACCTTTTTCCAATTCGGTAAGGTGACGTAGCATGGCACCTTTGTACCGCTCGTATCCGTCCGGCAGATTCTCCCAGTTATGAGGCCCGTACTTTTTTGCACCAGCAGTGTAAACCTTTGCTATTTCTTCAAGCTCCGGCCAAGGGAGCAGCTCCATCATGACTTTATTGTCCTTCCGGTCGTTCTTTATGCTTTCAGTCATTACTTGTCCTCCTCAAATTGTTGTTTTAATTCAGCAATCTCTTTTTTCAGTCCTTTATATGTTTCTTCCCAATCCTTGTCAGCGAGCAAATAACCAACCCTTACAGCACTTTGCGCGCCATACAGATAAGCCTTTGATAAAGCTTCTTCCATCCATTCCTGGAAATGGTTCATATCCTTACATGGACCAAGTATTCCTTTACACTCCATAATTTTCTTTGCAAAATCATGGGCATCTTTCTGATACCCTTTATCATTCATTACATTTGGTAATTGTTTTGGCATCATATTTATTTCTCCTCCTTTTACTTTTATCGGTTACAAATCTCATTCATGGCTTCATTCCATGGAATCTCCCCAAGGTATTTCAAGCAGGCGTCCCAACCTGCTTCAAATCCTTCCGAAAACTCATCTGCATAACATTCATAGTCACAATCGTGTGCAGTGTTCGTCCCTTCGCAGAAACAGCAATAAGCACGCTCACTGCAGGCGTATTTTCCGTTACACAGGTATTCCTTTTGTACTGCTTCTTTCAGTAGCTCTTCTTTTCTTGTCATAATTATTCCTCATATTTTGCATTATCATTATATGTCATTTCAACAGACCAAATCTGCGCATCAGTTATTCCTACTTTATATTTATCTTGATATTTCCTAATGCGCTGAAAAACCTTTTCGTTTTCCGAGTCTGTCAAAAATCCATTTATATGAAGATATGTTCTACAGAAATCCGACTTAGCAAGATTTTCTCTTTTATTTTTATTTCCCATAATCATTCCTCTGTATTAGGTATTAAATCTTCTTTATATGCCCATTTTAGAAATCCTCCATCCGCTATTACGGATTCTTTATAATACATCATATTAGGACCATATATTAGCATAGTTCCATATTTTCCCAATAGCACTATGATTCTACCATCTTCAGGCATCTCATTTATATCATGCCACACGCTGTTGATACGCCAGTCGGCACCTTCCATGAAACCTTTACAGTATGAACCTCGAAAACCTTTAAGGTTTCCACTGTTTACATATTCCTCTACACCTTTAAGTGCAGCTTTTTCTATATCCTCTCTTGTCATATCCTTCTCCTTTCCACCTATCCCAGCAGCCACCACATGACCGCCAGGAATAGGTAATACAATTTCGTTTTCATTGATTACTTCTCCTTCTTTCAACTAATAATTCTAACCTCTTCTCACACTCTGCACATTCAAGTTTCTTGCGCTCCAGCTTCTCCCGGAACTTAACCAGTTCCTCGTCCGTGTACTCGTCAAAGAACATGTTGTTCTGACGGTTTTGCTCAATATAGTTCTTCATCATCCGTTCCGCTTTCGTTATCTGGGCTTTTTTAGAAATCAGTTTGGACAGACAACTATTAAGTCCCATCGATTCTCCGGAACGCTTATCATAGTGATACAGACTTATACCAATAATCTGTTTTGGATATTGACACTGAAATTTCGCCATCCTCCATCTAATCACCCATTGGTAGCGGAAATACATTTCACGGGGAAGGTCGTAGTGATAAAGACTTACTTGTTTATCTGCATATCCGTAATAAAGAGTGACTTCAACCCATCGCTCAACCTTCAGCTCCTTTTCAGCTTTGGCCAAATCCTTTGCGAACTGATAAAAATCGCTCACACTTTCCTGCTTTCCCATATCATTTAAATTTCAATTCAAGTTGTGAGTAAGGTTCTTTATACCCAGGATTTGAAAATAAGAAAGCCTTTCTCAATGCCTCGAAGATTCTTTCACTCATGGCCTTAGAAACATTGTTCTTGTCAGCTTCTCTGTTAATCAGCAAGCATCTTTCAAGGCTGCCATTGATAGGTTTCTCGTCGAGAAACAGGCTGTATTCTGTAAATATCCGGTTCTGACGTTTACCTTCCTTTTCTTCTTCATCAGTCTGGTACCGCTCAAATACGGTGTCTTGAAGTGTTCTTAGACACCTTTGTCCACGATCACTCCTGCATCCCAGCATTTCGTTTTCGAACATTACTGACAAAGCACGCTTCTTACGGACATTGCCTATTCTGGCCCATCCATAATACACTTTCAGCTTTCCCATATCACTTATTAATTACTATTGCTATAGTTTTAGTTCCGGTTCCACTTTCCTTGAAGGCTCCTTCTTCAATCTCGAATTTCTTTCCTCCATTATCCTCAAGCCATTGTCTGAAATCCTTACATTCAGATTCACTTCCAAACTCCCAGTGTGGACCAGTTATTGCAGCTAATACACCTCCGGAGTTCAAGCATTCATACATACGCCTTACATGCCGAATGTCCTGATTTTTACTGAATGGCGGATTTGCTATAATCTTATCATACTGTGCAACATCACACTTCGTGAAGTCATCTCCAAGAATACGTATATTATCTTTTCTCGATAGAATTTCCTTATTTTCCGGCATAAGTTCATAGCAATCTACAATTACGTCCGGACAGCTTCGATGAATTGCATCTATGATAGCACCAGTACCGGCACTTGGTTCCAGAACCTTTTCATCTTCATGCACGCCACCGGCCAGCATTACAAGCCAGTCGGCTACTTCTGGAGGTGTTGCAAAGAACTGGAAGTCCTGCTGTAAATTACACCGCTTTCCTTCATGAAGAATAGAGAATACACGTTCCGCATTGAAAGGGAATGTAAAGCCCTGCACTTTTCCGCCCTGCCAGCTTCCTCCAGCTTCTTCAATCCATTTCTTAGCTTCAGCATAGGACTTCTTATTAAATTGTACTTGAGGAAGTTTTAACACATTATCTTCAAGCGTGCAGTGCATGAGGATTTCCTCCACGCTCCATTTGCTTCCCGGATCATCTTTATTGCGCTTGTTGTTCTGCTCCAGTTCGTCACACCCCAACAGACGGTTCAACGACTTCTGTACTTTAACGCTTATGTCTGCCATCCTTGCCATCCATTGAAGAATGGCAGTCATAAACTCCAAATCCACGTGTCCTGTCTCATCATAAATTGTTTCCCGGTCTATCAATTCCGGAAGGTTATCTATAAACATGAAGCTACCATACAACGCTTCGATTAAATTCTTTTTTCTGCTCGTCATAACTTTTCTGTAAATAAATTCTTGTCGTATCAATACTTCCGTGTCCCAACAGGTCGGCCAACTGTACCACGTCATTGTTCTTTTTTAAATACATTTTTGCGAAGAAATGCCGGAAAGCATGAGGGTGCATCTTGCTTCTATCTATTCCGCACTTATCGCCCCATTCTTTCATTGACTGGCACAAGCTCCGCTGTGTCATCCTTCCGCACTTACCAACTGCGACATATCCGGTCTTGTGACTCTCCTTCACGTATGCTTTCACTTCAGCCTGCAACTGCTTGCTGAAAAAGAACCTCCGGTACTTGTTTCCCTTTCCCTTTAGAGTGACTTCACCGGAAAGGATGTCCTCCCACTTGAATTGGAAGAACTCGCTTACCCTTGCCCCTGTTGTAGCCAGTATCTTGATGAAAAAGTACCTGTCCCGGTTATGACAAGTTTTCAAATACTCAAGCAGCCGGTTGTATTCTGCTTCTGTTGGCACGTTCTCTGTATTCAATTCCTTCTTGAACTTAGGGCGCTTCAACTCTATCGGTTTCTTCAGCCATTTACTGAATCTTTCCAAAGCCGTAATACGTAGTCGTATCGTTCTTGGAGACAATCCCTCATCCTCCAGCATCCGTACAAAACGCTTGTAATTGTCAACAGATACCTCGTTGGCGTATTCGAAATATTTTTTTATCGAAAATGAATATATCTCCAGTGTATGTGGAGAGTAATCTTCATCCTGGGTAAGATAATACACAAATTCATTCATCAGTTTCATGTTCTTTTCAGAAACTTTGCTCAACTTTTCCAAAGGCTTAACTAATTTTTCCTTTCGTGTTCGTGAATATCCAATACCAAGATAATTAAGGAAGCCACATAGGGCGTCTTTAATGTATGGCTTGTCAGATAATTCAACGGCATTCTCTCTGATATAAGCCTTGTATCCTTTACGGCTTACCTGATAATCGCTTTCAAGGAATAACTTTACCGCTTTGATGTCTCGGCCAATAACCTCATAGCTTTTATCGGTGCTATACAAGTGGGATACGTATTCTATAAATATTTTTTTATTCACTTCTTCCATATCAGTTCCATCTTTGAGGCCGGCTATTGATTCTTTCCAAGTACGATACTATCTTCTTTTCCGCATCTTCACCGTTACGGACGAAGATTCTTGTATGGGTCTTGTCACCGGGTACAGCCACATACTTTCCATGTTTCTCCAGTTCCCGATGCTGGGCGATTTTCAATTCAGTTCCAGAAGGATTCTTATCAAGATCTATTTTTCTGGATATTATAGGGTCTTCTGCTGTTATCATAATAGGCTAATCTTTAAGGTAATACTTCGTTGTGTATCCGGCTCCTTTGAGCGGTAATCCGGGTGCCCAGATTATGGGCATGCGGAATATCTCTTCGACACCCTGCAGCGTATGTACCCCGTCGTTCTCCGATGCTTCTATTATCACTTCGTCATGTACGTGGAACACGATAGGGTAGCCCTTCTCCTCGAGCCGTAGTATAGTGACGGCCAGACAGTCACGGGCAATGCCCTGGACGATGTTCTCCACCAGCTTGCCGCCATAGGTCTCCTGCTGGCACCATTGCTTGGTCGTCTGACTGACACCCTCGTAGCAGATACTCTCTGACCCGAACCGGTTCACGCCGACGGATGGCCGGGGATAGCTAAGGCACCGTCCGGATGGTAATTGTATCATCATGGCACCCAGCGACATGAAGAACTTCAGACCTTTTACAGATACCGGTTCACCGGAACGGATGACCATGCGTGCAGCAGCTTCCACGTCCTTCCACAGCCGGACGATGGCTGGGTTTGCATTCCGCCAGTTGTTCACTATGTCAGTCATCTCGTCTTCGGTCAGTCCCATGCTCTCGCCGCCCATAGTCTTCATCGCGCCAACGCCGCCCTGGTATCCCAGCGCCAGCTCGGCAATCTTTCCTTTCTGCCGTCTCGGGTCGGTCTTGGTTATTTCTTCCACGGGTACATGGAACATCATGGAGGCGGATGCCTCGTATATCTTTCCGTGCGTGCGGAACACTTCAAGTCGCCACTGCTCTCCGGCCAGCCATGCTATCACGCGAGCCTCGATGGCGGAAAAGTCACAGACAAGGAATGTACAGCCATCCTTGGCGATGAAGGCGGTACGGATAAGCTGGCTCAGCGTGTCGGGGACATTTCCGAAAAGCAGCTCTACGGTTGACAGGTCGCCTGACTTGACAAGGTTTCTCGCGAAGTCGAGGTCTTCGATGTGGTTCTGTGGAAGGTTCTGCACCTGGACGAGCCGTCCGGCCCAGCGTCCTGTCCGGTTGGCACCGTAGAACTGCAGCAGCCCTCTTACTCGTCCGTCGGAGCAGGCGGTCTTGCGCATGGCCTCATACTTTTTTGTAGATGTCTTGGCCATCTCCTGACGGATGCGCAGCATACGTTCTACCTTGTCGTTGTCGGCGGATGCCAGCAGGGCAGGGAGGTCCTTTTTGGACAATTTCTCCACAGTCGTGTCTGTCTCTTTCTCGAGCCATGCCTTCAGCTGCGCCACGCTGTTCGGGTTGTCCAGTCCTGAAATCTCCATGGCTTCTGCGTTGAGCCGTCCCTTATAAGCCGCGTCCATACGGATGGCCTGTGTGACGAGGTCCATGTCGACAAGCACTCCCCGGTCATTGATGCGCTGGTCGGCTACATACAGCCGGTGCTCCGACTCGGGTATCCGATATGCCGCCGTGATGCGCCGTATGGCCTGTTCAACCTCCACGTCGCGCACACAGTATCGCTTGAATGTCGCCCATTTTTCCGGCGCGTGCTGCGGCAGGTTTCGCGTGCGTCCTCCGTTGACCTTAGTCGGCTTGCACGGGCAAGAGAAATACCGTATCAGCGCCTTGCCTTCCTGCATCTTCTGTTGCTCCAGCTTCAGCACCCGGCCCACAGCATCGAGTGACAGCGGCAGGCCGAGCATGGCCGAGCGTACCATCGTGCACTCCCACTGTTCCGCGTCCATATTCAGACCAAAGAACTTGTTCAGGCAAGTACGCTCGAAGGCAGCGTTGAACGCAGTTTTGATAACATGCGGGTCTGTCAAAGCTTCCACGATACGCGGAGGAATCTCTTCGCCCTGGGCTATGTCCGTTATCAGCACCGGACCGTCGTTGACCGAGTAGGCGAAAAGCAGGATGGTGAAGTCCTCTGCATCGGCATACCTGTACACTCCGTTGGTGATGTCCTCGCTGGAGTAGGTCTCTATGTCTATGCCCAGCGTGCGGATAGGTTCACGGCTTATCTCGGCCATAACGGCGCCGAGCCGTACGGCTATGTCGTTGCATATCTCTGAGAAAGTTCTCGTCGGCTTGACGTTGTATCGTACTATGGCAGGAGTGCCGAGCGATATGAGTTCACTCCAGGTGTCAAGCGTGTCCTTGTAGGATGTGGCCACATTGCCCAGATAACGGAACTCCATGTCAGAACAGTTGATAGTTACGTACCGTTCATCCGTGAAGAAGTTGTCCATATACTTGCCCAGGATGAGAAAAGTTTCCGTGAGCTCTACACAGTCCTGGTCTCCGGCATCCGGCATATACCGGCGGATGGTCTCCGCCGATATTTCGTGGATGCGTTTTTCCGGTATAGTAGTTCTGTAGTCCATAATCATCAGAATACAAGGTCTCCTCCGTTGGCTTCGAATGGGACTTCGATGCTGGCGAAGTCGTCTTCCGCACTGGACTTTCCACTGCCAAGAGCGTCTCCGTCCTTGGTCTTCATCACATTGTTGAGAAAGCAGCTTACACCCATGTTACCGGAGTTGATAAAGCCGGAGAAGTTGATTGATGCGTAGCCGTAACATCCTGAGTAAAACTCTTCGGAATCCACGATGGGCTGTCTGGCTGCGTTCACCACTCCAGGACGGGTGCTGGACTTGGCGTTGAGGAAATAGCAGCCCTTGTAGGCGTCACCTCTTGATTCTCCGTCATCCTTCGGCTGGTCACCGTCCTGCAGAGGATTATGCCACTTGGCCGGACGTTTACCTCCCCACTTTTCTGTCACAGCTTTTTCGTACGCTGTCTTGATGCATTCTTTCACCATGTTAATAGTCTTCGTGTCAGATTTCGGGATAAGCAGGGTAGCGCAGTATCTTGCCGGGTCGCTTTCTTTAGCTTTCCACGGTTCGAACACATGTACATAAGAGAATCTCACTGTGCCGATAACGGCTTTTGTTACGTTGTTTGTTGTTGTCATTTTAATCTGGATTTATAGTTAATAAATATTACTGATACCTTGTCAGGTCTTGTATGAGCGAAGCAGGCAGTTCTGTGCGGGCATGTAGCAGCATTAGAACCTCTTGATGCGGCATCGAATCCAAACACGCATTCCCTGCAGGGACACACATTGTTTTTGATATAATATTGCCTTGTAGGTCGTGCGAAAATCAGGCCCTTGCTGCACTTCAGTGTGGTTGTCTCATCCGGAGGAAGAAGCATGAGTTCACGAGTCAGTTCATTCTTAGTCATGGCCTCACCTCCTTAAAGTCCGCCTCTGCGCTGCTCCACTCTGGGCGGGCATCGGTCTCCGGCACCAGCGTAGGCTTTCCTGCGGGTTTGATGACGAGCCCGCCGAGCAGTTCACTGAATGTTTTCTTGGTCAGTGTCTTCTCCATGGCCGTTATGGTCTTGAGCTCCTTCGGCTTATATATCTGTTCTTCCTTGTAACCGAATCCCAGCAAGGTTTCTGCCACTTTTCCCTCGTCGGCATATTTGCGGATACTCCGGCCTTCCACCAGTTTGAAACCAGGGAACCTTTTACCCTCCAACGCAGCTTTCAGTGCGTAGTCCTCCACAGAGGTTATCCAGGTCTTGATACCTTCAGCTTCGGCCAGTACGGCGGCCACTTCCTCGTCAGACATCAGCCCTACCTCGTCGAACTCATGCCTGGCCGCCTCAATGTTCTTTTCCGCCAACGCCTTGCAGAGGGCCTTGGCACGGCAGAACCGGCAGTGGTCTCCCGGCACGAAGTCTCCTTCACCTTTGAAAGCCATGGCTGCTCTCGGGGCAAGGTAGTCTTTTGCCCAGGATTTAATATCAGGCACGTCAGCTTCCCATTCCGACACGTTCCCGAGACGGGGCTGATAGATTATCATCCGGACTTTATCGATGCCATACAGAAGCTCATATCGCCTCAGTGTACCCAGGGCGTACAACATCATTTGCTTGTTCTCAACAGCCGATACTTTTACTCCCTTACCGTACTTCAAGTCGATAACGGTCAGTGTGCCATCAGCGATGATGACCGCATCTCCGGTGCCGAAACCATCGGGCACATACTCAGTCAGGTCTATCTTTTCTTCAATACGGAGTACTGCATCAGGTGTTTCCTTACGGATCCTGCAGAACTCCTCCCAGACGAAAGCTGCGTATTCGTCCGCATAGTCTTCAAGCTCGATGGAGTAGAATTCTTCGTTCCGCAAATTTTCCAACCTATCTGACACCTCCTTTGATGCATTCTCTCCCAGCATGAGTCCAAGAAGGAATGTTTCGCCAAAGGCATGAGCCAGTGTCCCTTCTTTGGCAAAGTCTCCGGCATTGTCAGGAAAGCGTTCCTCCAGTCTGGCACTGGGAGTACAGGCCAGCCACCGGCTGGCTGCACTCGGTGATAATACTGCATGTCCCATCATCCCAGCGCTTTAATTTTTTCAAGGAATTCCGATCTCTTTTCCTGCGGTACGTCCGTGGTACGGTTGGTCGTAATTCCAAAGGAGTTCAGAATATCGATGATAGCCTGTTGACCATGTTTTTGTACAGCCGGACCTATTACCTTGCGCATGTCCGCATCACTTATTTTGTCATCCTTTTTACTCTCGGGCTGCGGCGTAGGATCCGGAGAAGGTGCAGGCTGTGGAGTTGGAGTAGGGGATTTAGTTGCAGAATTATCGTCTGCAAGAGAAGGCACATAAGTTCCTGCTTCTTGATTACTACGTGAGCCAGTAATGGCTGAGATGGCTGCCAAAAGGGCAGGTGTAGCGTCAATAGCTACGGTGATTTTGCTTACATTGATGTTCAGTTCCATAATCATTAATTTTATAAGGTTCTTGATTCAATTGCTTTTTTGATGCTGCCAAGGATAAGCAGGGTGGTGGATAGATAATTCTGAATCTCTCCCACGCTGACCCCGCCATCCAGGCATGTAAGTAATTGCAGGATTCCATCGTATGCATCCAGAAGCGTTCCTTCCGGACTGGGAGCTATCATCTGGTTCTCGAGGAGTTCAACCAGCTCCTTGAAGCAGTACTCGGGTAATTTCTTTTCTTCCATATCTGTATGAGTTAAAGATTCCTGAAAAAGTCCCGGCCCGTCAGACCGGGACAAAATGAGTTAAAGTATAAGTATGATGTATAGCGCATCACTGCGGTAGTTTCTTCTCCATTGCCTGCACGTATCGCATTACATCGTATGCACTCTCTGTAGTGTCTGCAGGTTCAATATCCTGTTCTTCCTCTGTACGTTGGAAGTGTGTGGCATCCTGGTAGTCGCATGTTCCGGCTATCGCCATAATTACCATCATTCCGAGGCATAGAAGAGCCCCCTTAGTCATGTCATTCAGTTTCATAGATTCAAATAATATTCGGTTAATTCTCTTTTACTGTAGTACACGCATCCGTCTTTCTTGTGGGATGGTATCTGTGTCTTAGACCTCCGCTGCTGCAAGGCGTTCAGGCTTATGCCTAAGTATTCAGCCGCCTGCTTGGGAGTCATCAGCTCGTCTGTCATCTGCAGCACCTGTTCTGCCACCTTTGCTGCCAGCCTGTTTATGTCCGAACTTGTCATCATAATTTTTACTCCTTTCTCACTGACTGACTCCCCGGCTGCGAACAAGTATTAACTGTGCCACATCATAGGGGAGCTCAATCAAAACGGTATTATTCTTTTCCATACCAAAAAATCAAAAGCCCGAATCCAGATAGGCATCCTATTGTGGCTGTTTGATGCTTTCTCCGAATCCAGGCTTTAAACCTATTATCCAATTACCAAAAGTCCTTTTTCACCGCCATAACAGCCACGAAACAGCGGATTTTCATACATTTATTTTGGTGATAAAAAGGAAGTTGCTATATTTGCTGTTGATGATTGATTGAAGGTTACGGCAATACCGCAACCACCTTTTTTACACCCGTAACCGACCGTTGTTGATTACAGGTACAAACATAAAGAAAAATGTTTATACTAATCAATACAATAAAGAAAAATCTTTATTGTATTTAATTATTTTAACTATGATTGACGGTGCTTCATTAAGGGAAAGGCTAAAAGATAAAGGAATTACTTTATCTAAGTTATCCGAGCAGTTAAATCTTTCTCCGCAGGCGTTAAATAGCAGACTTAACGCCAAAGACCTGGGTATCAATTTTATAAATGATATTCAGAACGCTACAGGTTTGATATTAATAGATGAACCTGAAATAAATCTTCATACAGATTTGGGAAAGAAAATTCTTGATAACATAAGAAACGGCTTCAACGGTAATGAAAAATCGTCTTGTCTTACAAAACCACGTATCCCATACACAGCTGCTGCCGGGTCCATCACAAATGCGTTGGATGGCGTAAAAGAATATGACTGCGAACAAATTCCGGTTATACAATCCTTTCCAAGATACGATTTTACCATTGTAGTAAGAGGTGATAGTATGCAGCCTAACATACTTGGAGGAGATGAAGTGGCATGTAAGAAGATTGACGAAAAATCATTCATTCAATGGGGTAAAGTGCATGTACTGGATACGGCTCAAGGTATTGTCGTAAAAAGAATCTATGAGGATGGTGACAAGATAAAATGCGTGTCTTACAATCCGGAGTACCCTCCATTCTCTATAGACAAGAAAGATATATACTCGTATAATTTGGTAGTCGGACTTTTAAGAATATAATTATGAGAAGATATGTCTTGTCAGTTATGGGATTGTTGTTTTCGGCTTTTGCCTTCAGCCAAAATGACATTCTTACCAATAAATCCATACTTGACCTACGGGCTATCGGATTGTCGGATGGCGTAATCATCGCAAAAATAAAGTCCTCTGAGTCTGATTTTGATACGTCTGTTGAATCTCTAAAGAACCTAAAAGAAGCTGGGGTGAGTGATTCAATATTAATGGAAATGATAGGGGCCTCTAAATCGGTTGTAGCTCCACAAGAGGCTGTATCCGATAAGTTGGGTATATATGTGATGGAAGGAGATGGATATAGACAAATATATCCTACGGCATTTATTGGAAAATCAGTGAGTACCTTAGGTGTTGCTTTATCATTTGGTCTGGCAGACGCGGATGTTGTATCTTCCATTCAAGGGGCTCATTCTCACAATAAACTGGATAAGAACAGACCCGAATTTCACTTCTTCTTTGAGCGGTCAAATACCAGTTCTAATAATATATTTCAAATTGCTTCATCTCCGTATGAGTTTATTCTGGCCCGACTGGAAAGAAACAATGATACAAGGCATCTCGTAACAGGAAGTGCAAATGCTTATGCTGGACAAAAGATAGGCGTGAATCCTGAATCAATAATAAAGTTCAATGTTTCTCCTGTTTCTGAAACAGAGTTTGTCGTGACTCCAGAAACTCCACTCCCTGCTGGAGAATATTGTTTCTTATACCAGGGGACTGTACCGCAAGGAAATTCTCCGGCTCAGCTTGTATATGATTTTTCTATACCACTGATCAAGAAATTGAATCCAAAGTATAAGATAGGAGATACCGTGTGGATGAAAGGACTGATAATGCCGTCAGAGGTAGAAATTATTCAGGTAAAAGAATCAAGAGGTCTTGTCGTTTATACTGTCCGTTCAAAGAATACAGGGATTGAAGAAGAAGTTATTGAATCGAATTGTTATCCGAGCAGTGATGAAGCGAAAGATGTAAAGAAGCCTAAGTACAAAGAATTAGAGGAAGCTTACCTGAGGCTTAAGATCGACTCTGAAAAAAAGATTGCAGATTACCAGAACTACATAAAAGAACTACAAGGAATCATTGATAGCTTAAACAATCAGCTGAATGAAAAGTGATATTATATAAGTATTCCGCAGCGCTATACTCGTACGCTATACCTGAATTTTGAAATAGGGTATAATAGGCTGACATACAGAGATGTCGGTGAGTCCCGCTTGCCGCTCCTCAGTGTTTAAAGGCTAATATTCTGATAATTAAGGATGTTAGCCTTTACTTTTCTAAGAAACTTTCTCTGATTTATAGATTAAAAAAAAGGATATAAACCTCACTTTTGAGGTTTTGTGCGTATCCTTTGCGTATCCTAGAAATTTTAATCTATATGGCAACACTCAAATTGCCAGAGAAAGAGAAGGGACATTTTAAGGCCAACGATACGAAACAATTTGAGAAACGTTCGCTTTTAGGCAAAAAAGAAAGCGTGACTACCGAAGTGTAATCACGCTGAAACTTGTTCCCCATTTTTAAATAGCAGAAACAGCGCATAATTCACGTCCAACAGTACGTATAGCTTCAAAGATCTCCTCCAAACGTTCTTTAGACGGTTTTTTTGTTCCGCTAATGTATTGTGCAAATAAACTTTGCGACATTCCTAATCTGCGGGCAATAGCAGAAGCATTCAGTTCTGGATGATTAATAAATAATTCATATAATGGATTGGATTTCTTTTCACGGAAAAATCCTTCAAAGCTGAGATCTTCATCAATATCCCCCCAATGAATACCCTCATTACTTAATGTAAAATTATTGCGCTGTTCTGGAGTCGCAAATTTTAATCTTGGAAACTCGGAGAACTTTTCATAGGCCTCAGTTCCATCGATAGTACGTATCCACACCTCTGTATCCGTCAACCAAACCTTTTCAATCTTAATGTTTCCCATAATCCTATCATTTTGCGTTATTAAAAAACTTATTCCAATGTTCAGCTATAATCTCTTGGTTTTCTTCCACAATAGACTCTACTAATTTCAGTTCTGACGGTTTCAGCCCATTATTTTTCACCAATGCCACAGGAAATAATGTGAACTTTGCACTCACGTTTCCTTTAATCACATGAACATGAAGGGGCTCATGGTCATTGGCATAAAACATAAAGCGGAAACCGAAAAGAATAAATATGGTAGGCATAACATATTTCTTGTTTTATAGAAGACAAATATAGGTAATTATTTCATTACCTACAAGTATATGATCATAAAAATAGAGACGCCTAAAAAGACAACGTAACTGGTAGACAGCCAGTAGAACCAACCAATTCAAAAAAAGTGACAAACTGAACCGCTCAGCACAAACTATCCCTCTTTTTTCGTAACTTCGCAAAAACCCTAAACCAAAATCATTATGAAAGCAAAGTTACTGATTGCCTTGTTCGGCTTGCTGCTCAGCCTGGGCACTACCTCGTGCGTGGCGCCGCGACACGCCAAAAGACCTCCTCACAAGAAAGAAGCTCCCCACCGTCATGCCAAGAAGAAACGTGGCAAGAAACCAGCCAAGTTCGAAGCACCGGGACACCGCAAACCGCTTCCTCCACAGGCCTGAGAAACGGAAATTCTCCCTTCGGAACGGCCTTCGGCAGAGGTGTCCGGAGGGGAAAAAAGAGGAAATAACTACTCTTTTTAGTTATTTAACTATGAAAATTAGTTTATAAACTAAAAGTTTTAGTTTTTTGCGGTAACCAAATGAAACGGATATGAAAACACTTACCGCCAAAGAAGAAGAAATCATGGGATTTTTCTGGGAGAAAGGCCCCATGTTCGTCAAGCAGCTGGTGGAACTCTACGATGAACCCCGGCCGCATTTCAATACCCTGTCCACCATCGTGCGGGGACTGGAAGAGAAGGGCTACCTGTCGCACACGGCCTTCGGCAACACTTACCAGTATTATGCCACCGTAAGCCGCGACGATTTCAGTCGCCGCACGTTGCGCGGAGTCATCAGCAAATACTTCAACAACTCCTATCTGGGGGCCGTCTCCTCGCTGGTGAAGGAGGAAGACATCTCGCTGAAGGAACTCAAGGAGCTCATCCGTCAGGTGGAGGAAGGAGAGCAGGAAAAACCACAGTAACACTTCTCGGCTTATGGGAACCTTTTTAGTCTACATACTCAAATCGGCCGTCTGCCTGGCGGTGTTCTACCTGTTCTACCGCCTGCTGCTCAGCAAGGAGACTTTCCATCGTTTCAACCGGATGGCTTTGCTGGGAGTGATGGTGCTCTCGTGCCTGCTGCCTCTG
>ERZ779669.83-NODE-83-length-56182-cov-11.482887_pt1 | contig 56182 bp, 51 predicted proteins | sample MGYA00511372_ERZ779669 | MGnify/ENA primary metagenome ERZ779669 (study PRJEB29588, sample SAMEA1967891) | human gut metagenome | biome: human gut; feature: human-associated habitat; material: faeces | place: Denmark | collected 2008/2010 ... | reverse complement strand
GTGCAATTTCCTTATCATATTCTTGGCAAAAATCATCGATAATACAGAAAATTTCCGTAATTTTGTTCTTGGTAATCTCCATAACTATAGTATCCTTTAATTTTATAATTAATTGATTCACAATCATAAAGGTACTAAAAATTATTGAGATTACCAACTTTTACAAAGACTTTCTTATCCCGAACTCAGGTAGATAGTAATATTTGGGCTTGTATCCGAAGATGTTGTCGATGGCTGCCGTCAGCTTTACGGCTTTGCCGAAACGTTGTACAAGCGATAGCTTCCATAAAGTATAGGCAGGATATTCCACGTCGATGGTTCCCTTGCCCATGTCGTAATAGTCCTTGTATTCCACGTTCTTCACGCCCGAAAGCACACGTCCCTGCAATCCGATGTTCAGTCCGTAATGCTTGCCGAACTGGTGGTCGTAGTCCACACGTGCGTTAAGGGCATGCTCGCGAGCTGGAATATACTGGTTGTTGGTGGTGTGGCCTTCCTTGTCCTTGGCAAGCTGCTCCTTGGAGTAGGCGTATGTGATGCGGGCGCCCAGACCGTTGTTCCACTTTGCCTGCGCCCCAATCTCGCCTCCGCACACACTATAGTCGTCGAGGTTAGCGTAGGGCAGATAGGGCAGGCGGTCTGTAGCTGACTTGAAGTAGGGTGCCGAGGTGGCAAGCTTGTTCTTCACCTTGTTGTAGTAGACCGAAACCGTGAAGTTGTAATGGCTCTTGGTGTATTCAGCAGAGAGGTTGAAGTTGTGGCTCACCTCCGACTTGAGGTTGCTATTGCCCTCGACAATCCATATTCCCGACATGTCGAAGTTGTAGTATTTCTCCTTGAGCGTAGGCGCACGGAATCCAATGACGTAGCCAGCACGTATCGAAAGATTGCGTAGGGGCTTGTAGCAGAGGTTGAGCTTGGGCGTAACGTGCGACTCATCTCCGTCGGAGAAGTAGTCGTAGCGGAGTACTCCTACTATCTCCAGCTTCTCGTTCACGCGCCAGTCGTACTGGGCGAAGAGGTCTCAGCTGTCCTGCTTGCGTGTGTTGCCCTCAAGACTTGTGTTGTACAGATAGTCGTGCATGAGGTCGGAGCCTAAGGTAAGGATGTCGCCACGCACGAAAGTGTGGTTGTAGAGCAGGCGTAGGGAGTTCTGCACATTACTGTAGTCGCGTATGTCGAGGCGTGTGATGCGTTGGTAGTCCGACTTGTCGTACTGGTCGAAGGCGTAGCTTGCCTGCAAGTGGTCTTGCGCGCTAATGCTCCAGTTCATGCGGAGTCCGCCCGTGAAGTCGCGATAGCGCTCGGGCTGTTCGGCAGAGCGTACTGTCTCGCGAAAGAAGTAGCCTTCACGTCCTGTAAGGTTGAAGCTTGTTGCCGGGCTCTACGTAAGCTGCTCCTTGAGGTTTATGGTTTTGTCGCCATATACGGTTGATATGATGCGCGTCACGGGATTGGAGGCGCTTTGCACGTCGTAATTGTCGCGACTGTTGTCGTTGGCTGTGAGCATGTTGCTCCAATGTTTACCGCTCAGGCCGAACGAGCCTCCGTAACGTTGCTCGTTATGCTTGGCGTATCGTGCGTTAAGGTTGAGCGTCCAAGGCTGGATGTTGCGCTTGGTTATAATGTTGATGACGCCGCCCGTAGCGTTGCTGCCATATAGAGCTGAGACTGCCCCCTTTACTATCTCTATGCGCTCTACATTATCCATATTGAGTCGGGTGAAGTCCACGTCGTCCATCGTCTCACCAGCCAGACGCTCGCTATCCACAAGAAACAGAACGCCTTGGCCGCCAAAGCCCGAGAAGTTGAGGTGAGTCTGCTGGTTCATGGCATACGAGAACTCCACTCCGGGCAACTCCTGCTGCAGGAGGTCCTGCACGTTGGTAGCGTCGAGATGTGCTATTTCCTTCATATAATCCTAAAATATTAATGTGCGTATTGCTTTTAGTTTGTACGGGCGGCTTGCAGCAAGCCACCTTACTTTTCGGAGTGCAAAGTTAGTAAGCTTCCAAAGGGTGCGCAATACTCAAAAATAGGTAAATGGTATGACCGACATTTGAAGATTTTTAGCTAATTTTGCAGCATTATTTCACAATAAGCACAACAAACAGATATGATCACAGTAGATGGACTGACCGTTGAATTCGGCGGCACCACCCTTTTCAGGGATATTTCCTTTCAGATAAACGATAAAGACCGTATAGCCCTTATGGGCAAGAATGGCGCAGGCAAGAGCACTCTGCTCAAGATAATTGCCGGGGTGCGCAAGCCGATGCGTGGCTCCGTATCGGCTCCTAAGGATTGCGTAGTGGCCTATCTGCCACAGCACCTGATGACCGAAGACGGACGTACCGTTTTTGACGAGACGTGCCAGGCATTTGCCCATCTGCACGAGATTCAGGCCGAGATAGACCGTATCAACAATGAGCTTACCGTGCGTACCGACTACGAGAGCGAAGAATATATGCAGCTCATTGAGAAGGTGTCGACTCTCTCGGAGAAGTTCTATGCCATTGACATGACCCACTTTGAGGAGGACGTAGAGAAGACGCTGCTTGGACTGGGATTCGAGCGTGAGGATTTCAACCGCCCTACGAGCGAATTCTCGGGTGGCTGGCGCATGCGCATCGAGCTTGCAAAGCTGTTGCTCAAGTCGCCCGACGTGTTGCTGCTCGACGAGCCTACCAACCATCTTGACATCGAGTCGATAGGATGGCTCGAGGACTTCATCATCAACAGCTCGAAGGCTGTGGTAGTGATCAGCCACGACCGCAAGTTTGTCGACAACATCACAACCCGTACCATTGAAGTCACCATGGGGCGCATCTACGACTACAAGACCACATACAGCCAGTATCTCGAGCTGCGCAAGGAGCGTCGCGAACAGCAGATGAAGAAGTATGAGGAGCAGCAGAAGATGATAGCCGAGACCAAGGACTTCATCGAACGATTCAAGGGCACTTACTCAAAGACCTTCCAGGTGCAGAGCCGTGTGAAGATGCTCGAGAAGCTGGAACTTGTCGAAGTGGACGAGGAGGATACAAGCCACCTGCGCCTTAAGTTCCCGCCAAGTCCGCGCAGCGGTGCCTATCCTGTACAGATGAGCGATGTGGCTATGTCGTTCGACGACAAGACGGTGTTCAGCGGTGTTAACCTCACAGTAGAGCGTGGTGACAAGATAGCCTTTGTGGGCAGAAACGGCGAGGGTAAGTCGACGCTCGTAAAGTGCATCATGGGACAGCTGCAGAATCAGGGCAAACTCGAACTCGGTCACAACGTGCAGATAGGCTACTTCGCACAGAACCAGGCCTCGCTTCTGGATGGCGAACTCACGGTGTTCCAGACCATCGACGATGTGGCAAAGGGCGAGATACGCAACAAGATACGCGACCTGCTGGGCGCATTCATGTTCGGAGGTGAGGAGTCGACCAAGAAGGTGAAGGTGCTTTCGGGAGGCGAGCGCACACGTCTTGCCATACTCAAGCTCTTGCTCGAACCCGTCAATCTGCTCATCCTCGACGAGCCTACCAACCACCTCGACCTCAAGACAAAGGACGTGCTCAAGCAGGCTCTTCAGGACTTCGACGGCACGCTCATTGTAGTTAGCCACGACCGCGACTTCCTCGACGGACTCGTTAGCAAGGTCTACGAATTCGGTCATGGACGGGTGCGCGAACACTTGTGCGGCATCTACGAGTTCCTGGAGTCGAAGAAGATGGAGAGCTTGCAGGAACTGGAAAGAAAATAAAAAAGGCTTAATGATGGTTCGTGACCGATACTCACATGATATTTGTCACGAATTATTACACGAATTCAGATAATGTACGCAACATTCGTTACTTATAAAGAAGATAGTATTAGCATTCGACTCCTTCAAGGGGAGCATTTCTGCCAACGAAGCATGCGAGGCGTGTGCCCAAGGCATCCGTTCGGTATTGCCCGAAGCCATAGTCGTGCAGGTTCCGTTGAGCGACGGGGGAGAAGGACAGGTGGAATGCGTGCGACAGATGTTGCCCACACGTAGCGTTAGCGTCGGGCTGCACGGCCCCCTCATGAAGCCGATAGAGGCACAATACGCCCTTTCTGCCGACGGCACGACAGCTTATATGGAAATGGCTGCTGCAAGCGGACTGACACTCGTGCCCTCCTCCCTACGCAATCCTCTCAACACCACAACTTATGTGTGGTTGAGATGATGGCAGATGCCGTGAAGCGAGGCTGCCAGACGATAGTGATGGGCATAGGCGGAAGTGCCACATGCGATGGCGGACGCGGCATGATAGAAGCCATGAGAGCCAAAGGATGCCTTGACATGAAATGCAGGGTAATAGTAGCTTGCAACGTTAACAATCCGCTGTATGGCGAGAATGGCGCAGCCTTTGTCTTTGCTCCGCAGAATGGCGCCTCCTCCGAGCAGGTAGCGACGCTCGACCGTCAGTTGCGTGCCTTTGCCAGGCAGACCGAACAGGCTGGCTATGCCACTCCCGAGTTGGCTTTTCGTCCCGGAGCAGGCGCAGCAGGCGGACTGGGTTACGCCCTCCTTGTCTATCTTGATGCACAGCTTCATTCGGGCATAGACATAATGCTCGAACTTGCCAACTTCGACACTCTCATTCATGATGCCGACCTTGTCATCACGGGCGATGGCAAATCCGACGAACAGACCCTTATGGGCAAGGTGCCTCAAGGCGTGCTCAACCGATGTGCCAGAGCTAATGTACCGGTATGGCTGCTCTCGGGCATGATAGACGATACCACGGGCAGACTGTCGGAAGAGTTTGATATAGTAAGTAGCATCAACGATGCCGACAACCGTTCCCTTCATGTTCTGATGCAACCGGAAGTGGCAATACAGAATCTGAAACAAAAAGTGATGCAGCTCATCACAAACGCATGAAGTCACTCCCCACGCAGCATTCTCTATATATTTAAACGTTTATCATAACACAAAAAAGTAGAGGGAACTTCACAGCCCCCTCCACTACTACTAATATGAAAAATTAAATCATTTTGCTTATTCTTCTTCTGGGGTGATAAGCTTGTACCCCTTTCCGTGTATATTGATTATCTCAATCTGATCGTCGTCCTTAAGATGCTTGCGCAACTTGGTGATGTACACGTCCATAGAACGGGCGTTGAAGTAGTTGTCGTCAATCCAGATGGTCTTCAAGGCGAAGTCGCGTTGCAGAATCTCGTTGGCGTGGCTGCAGAGCAAGGCGAGCAGCTCGTTCTCCTTAGTGGTGAGCTTAGTCTGCTTGTCGCCAATACTGAGCAGCTGCTTCTGGGTGTCGAAAGTGAAGCGGCCGATGTGGTAGACCGTACTCTCCTTGGTCTTCTTGCCACGTACGCGACGCAGGATGGCCTCAATACGGAATACAAGCTCTTCCATAGAGAAAGGCTTGGTGATGTAGTCGTCGGCACCAATCTTGAAGCCTTCGAGAATGTCCTCCTTCAGCGTCTTGGCTGTGAGGAATATGATAGGTATCTCGGCGTTGGCCTGACGTATTTCCTGGGCGAGTGTGAATCCGTCTTTCTTGGGCATCATCACGTCGAGAACACATATATCAAACTTTGTCTTCATGAAGGCGCGGTAGCCGGCTTCGCCGTCTGGGCACAATTCGGCTGTATAGCCCTTGGCCTGCAGGTATTCACGCAGAAGCATACCGAGGTTTTCATCGTCCTCGCAAAGCAGAATTTTCAAATTTTCGTCCATAGTCGTATTGTTTTAAATTGTTTTTTTACTGTTTATTTTTACCAAATGTCCACTCTCGTTTTATTAGACGAGGCAGACATCAGAAAGTTTAATCCTTGATGACGGGTAATTTTATTGTGAACTTGGTTCCCTTGCCCAGCTCGCTGTCTATCGTGATGTCGCCGTTGTGGAGCATTATGATTTTCTTGACGTAAGCCAGTCCGAGTCCGAATCCCTTCACGTCGTGCACGTTGCCCGTGTGTACGCGGTAGAACTTGTCGAACACCTTCTTCAGGTTTTCCTTCTTTATGCCCAGTCCCGTGTCGCGTACCGAGAGGTAGAGGTGGTTGTCGTCGTTCCATGTGCGCAGGTAGATGTTAATCGGCTGGTCGGGCTTGCGATACTTCACGGCGTTGTCGAGCAGATTGTTTATCACGTTCTGGAAGTGTACCTCGTCGACGTAGAGAGCCGACTCGATGGCTTCTATCTCGGTGTATATCTTGCCTCCGGTATGCTCTACGCGCAACGTGAACGAGTTGGCTATGTTCTCCACCATTTCGTTCAGGTCGAGACGCTTCTTCTTGAACACGGCCTTCTTGCGGTCGAACATCGACATCTGCAGCACTTTCTCCACGAGGAATCTAAGGCGTTTTGATTCGTCGTTGATCACCTTGCCGAGATGCTTGGTCATGACAGGACTCTTGGTGACACTCTCGTCGTTCATCATCTGTGCTGCCAACGAGATGCTGGCTATCGGCGTCTTCAACTCGTGTGTCATATTGTTGATGAAGTCGTTCTTTATCTCGGTATAGCGCTTCTGACGGAATATCACCACGATGGTGAATATGAACGTTATGAGCAGCACCATAGTGAACGCTACCGACGGTATCATGAAGCGTACCGACGAGTAGATGTACGAGCCCATATCGGGGAAGTGTATGCGTACTACGCCCATCTTCGACTGCGGGTCGTTGCGGAACAGCACCTGCGAGTATGTGAACTCTTCGCCCTCGTCGGTATAGTCGGGACAACGGTACACCTCGCGTCCGTCCTGGGTGCTGACGGTAAAGTGATAGGTGATGTTGATGCCGTTGTTCATCAGCTCTGCCTTCAGGTCCTGGTCTAGCAGCTTGAAGTTGATGCGCTCCTTGAGCGGCTTCTCCGAGGCTGAATAGAGTATGGAGTATACCACTTCGTCAAGCAGGGCTTTCTGGTAGACATAGCGGTTTTTCACTATCTGCTGCATCGACTTGGCCGCCTCGCTGAACGAGTTCTTGTCCGTATGGAGTATCATGGCCTTGGGCATCTGTGAGGGGCGTGTGGTTATGGTCTTCAGTTCGAACGACGAGTATATGGTGCCGTCCTTGCCTATTACCGAGTACTGGTGCGACTGCTGTATGCTGCCGTCGAGCTTGCCCGTGAGCGTGCCTATGGAGTCTTTCTTGAATGAGCGGCGTTCGGTTTCGTTGACATCCTTCTCAAGATAGCGCAGGGTTTCGTTAAGCTCCAGATTGCGCGAGGCCTGATAGAGTGCGCGGTTTACCGACTCGTCAAATTGCTCCTTCTTCATGTCCACCATCTCCTGGATGTATCTGAGCTGCAGATACAGCAGGGCGAGAAACGAGAATCCCATGATGATGGCTATTGTCCATATTGTTCTTTTCTTCATGCCTGATGTTGTGTTACGGATGATGTGCATCGAGCGCGCCACTTGCTGTATGGAGTGGTGCTGGGGGTGTCGGCACTTTTATTGATTGCAAAGATAGATTAAAATGTGTAATGTCAAAACGTTTTGTACGACTATTACTGACGGATTGCGATTTATTAACTAAAAACGGCGTCTATAATTGCCGTATGCTAATTATAGACGCCTTGCGGTTTTGCTTTCTGTTTTTGAAGTTTTATCGGGTGGAGGTAAATCCCTCCAGTTTGTCGTATTTGCGCTTCATCATGCGGTTGTATATGTTGCGCAGCCACAGGCGGTTGGTCAGCACGAACGCGAGTCCGATGGCAAGCATTATGCCATATGTCGTCTCGGGGCTGAACATGGTCTGTAGCGTGGTGACGATGATGTTGGGTATGATGAATACCACGCCCGTGATTATCATCTGTACGTAATTGCCGTCGAGTCCGCCCTTCGACGTTATCTTCTCGTTCATGGGTATGGTCTGGTGCGTGTATACTGCCGACTGGAATATCACGAAATACTGGAATCCCATGGTGTAGACGGCATAGCTGGCAAGCATCATAAGCGGCATCTTGCCGGCTATGACCATAGGCTGCATCAGCACGAACGGCAGCAGGAGCATGGCCGAATAGAATATGTATTTGGCGTGCAGCAGGGCTAGTATGTTCTCGCGCCTTACGAACAGCAGGTCCACGTAGTTGCCTTCGTATCCCATCACCTTGACGAGTATTGTGGCTCCAGGCAGTATGAATATGTATAGTGCCCAGAAGTTGGTCATTACGTCCGAATCGTATATGTCGGTAGTGATGATGAGCATGCTTAGTATGATGGTGAACACTATGCTCATGATTATCGCCTTGCGTGGGTTGCGGTTGCGCATGAGCTGCTTTATCTCCAGCTGGAGGAATGTGCCAAGCTCGCCGTAACGTTCGAGGAAGCTGAACCTAATGACGTGCTTCAAGCTCTTGGGCTTGCTGGCGCCCATGGTCTCCATGCATACTGCTGCATATTGCACATGGCGGTTGGCGAGGACGAGTATTGCCGTCAGCGCCATCATGGCAAGTAGCGGCCACATGCTGTGTCCGCCTATGGCGTCGCCCGGCAACGAGTAGACGCGCAAGTATTGCTGTAGCCCGGCATCATGGCCCAGATAGAGCGGAGACGCTTCGAGTGCGTAGAAGCCCACGGGCAGGAGCCACCACAGAAAAGAGCGGTTGGCGAGGGTGCGTGTCAGACTGTACCATTGGCTGTTGGCGACAGCTGCCAGTAGCGTCACAATCACAAGATAAACCATCGTGAGCATGCCGTAGCTGAACGCTACCGACATGATGGAGTAGGGGATGACGAGGATGAGCCACGTAAGATTGCCCCACGATGTGAGCGACGAGAATATGAATGCGTCGACGCAGGCGTGTCGGGGTAGCGGCAGCAGCATGTAGGGCCGTGCTATCTGCGAGGGAGTCTGCTGCACGGCTAACCTCATTAGGAAGTCAATGCACATGACGGCTGGCAGAAGGGCGCACATCAACTCTACGCTTGTCATGGAGCGCATGTCGTTGGCTATCAAGGCAAACAATACCGCCAGCATTATAAGGTAGCCTACAATAAAGAGCGAGGCTATGCCAACCATTACCTTGGCAAAGCGGTTGCTCTCGTAGTCGAATGCGCGTCGGTCGGCAAGCCGGCGATGGCTTAGCAGCAGGCGTATTGTCTGCCATATTGTAAGGCGTGTCTGCATAGTATGTGTCATGGGGATAAGGTGTGTAATGTGCTACTATCTGAGGTCGATTACTTCGGCCGACGGATAGTCCTTGGAGTTGAACGTGAAGAGGCTGTCGGGCTGCTTCTTGGCTGAGAAGTTGCTTATCGTGACGGTATACCAGCGTCCGTTGTGCTTCATCTTGACGCGCGACGGCACGTATGTCTTGCTGTTTACCGTGACGTACATCTCCTGGATGCTGCGCTTCTGGTTCTGCGCTACAAGATGCACCTCGTAGCTGGCACCAGCCTTGGCAGACGACATCTTGTATCCTGTCTTGTACACATTAATAAATGTATATGGGTTCATCATCTGCTGCTGCGCCTGAGTTGGGGTGCTTATGTTCACCTCGTTGTTCTTCTTCATGTATGTCCATTGTGTCTTGCCGTTGAACCATACTATGGCCTGCGGAGTGCGGGCGTTGAACTTGCCGCCCTTGACGGCTATCGTGCCCGACACGTTGCCCGTGGTGGGATTTTTGAGGGTGAACGATGCGCTTACGCCACTCTTATGTCCTATTACCTTCGATGTCTTGTCGAGTATGGCACGAGCCTGCGCTGTGTTTGACTGTGCCATTGACTGAACGCTTGATACTACCGCCATGGCGGCTACAAGCAGAATACTTAACAATGTGTGTTTCATAATCGTTTACATTCGTTTCAGTTGTCCTATAATGTTATCCAGTTGGTTCTCGTCGGCTATGAGCACGTCGCGTGGCTTGCCTCCGTGTGCCGCTCCTACTATGCCTGCCTTCTCGAGCTGGTCCATGAGTCGTCCGGCACGGTTGTAGCCTATGGAGAATCTGCGTTGTATCATACTTGTGCTGCCTTGCTGGCTGATGATTACCGAGCGTGCTGCCTCTTCGAAGAGGGGGTCGATGGCTCCTATGTCGCTTGACGAGCCTGATGCTCCGTCGCCAGCCTCGTCGTTTTTGGGCTCGGGCAGCTGCATGGGGCTTGTCGGTCCCGACTGCTTGGCTATGTACTCGTTTATCTGTATTATCTCGGGAGTGTTGATGAATGCACATTGTACACGTGTAGGCTCGTTGCCGTTGAGATAGAGCATGTCGCCCATACCGATGAGCTGGTTGGCTCCCGGACGGTCGAGGATGATGCGCGAGTCCATCATCGAGCTTACCTTGAACGCTATGCGTCCGGGGAAGTTGGCCTTGATGTTGCCCGTGATGATTGATGTAGTAGGGCGTTGGGTGGCTATAATCATGTGTATTCCCACGGCACGTGCCAGCTGGGCGATACGTGCTATAGGCATCTCCACCTCCTTGCCGGCTGTCATGATGAGGTCGCCAAACTCGTCGATGATTACTACGATGTACGGCATGAACTCGTGGCCGTGCTCGGGATTGAGCTTGTGGCGCAGATACTTGTCGTTATATTCCTTGATGTTGCGCGCTCCTGCCAGTTTCAGCAGGTCGTAGCGATGGTCCATGAGTGTGCAGAGGCTCTTGAGCGTGCGCACCACCTTGGTCACGTCGGTAATGATAGGCTCGTCGTCGTCGTCCACCTGCGCCATGAAGTGGTCGGCTATGGGGGCATAGACGCTGAACTCAACCTTCTTCGGGTCGATGAGCACAAGCTTCAGCTCGTTGGGATGCTTCTTGTACAATAGCGACGTGATGATAACGTTCAGACCTACCGACTTACCCTGGCCCGTGGCACCTGCTACGAGCAGATGCGGAATCTTGGTGAGGTCGGCCATGAACACCTCGTTGGTGATGGTCTTGCCGAGCGCTATAGGCAGGTCGAACTTGGTCTCCTGGAACTTGCGCGAGTTCAATATGCTCTCCATCGACACGTTGTGGCGCTTCTTGTTCGGCACCTCTATGCCTATGGTTCCCTTGCCCGGTATCGGGGCTATAATACGCACGCCAAGAGCCGAGAGTCGCAGGGCTATGTCGTCCTCAAGGTTGCGTATCTTGGTGATGCGTATTCCCTCGGCAGGAGTTATCTCGTATAGGGTGATTGTAGGACCTACAGTAGCCTTGATCTCACGTATGTCGATGCCGAAGCTCTTGAGCACCTTCACAATCTCCTCGTTGTGCGCCTTTACCTCCTCCATGTCTACGTATGGCTTGCCGTCGTTGGAGTCTTTGTTTAGCAGGTCGAGTCCCGGATAGCGGTATCTCGTGAATGGTTCGAGCGGATTGATTGGGGTGTCTATGTCATGATTTTGTGTGCTTATGTTGCCGTTGGCCTTGTCTTCCTTGCCCACCTCAACCGTAAGCTGGCTGTCGGCTCCGTCAGGATTACCCTTGATGTTGTTGTCGGAGAGTTTGGCAGCTGACTTTGCCGGCTTGGTGTCGGGCTGCGCACCGCTCATGTCTGTAAGGTCGATTACCGACGTTAGCTCTGGCTCGTCGTCGCCCTTGCCGGCATTCTTGCCGTTATTGTCTTTGTTGCCGTTCTTGCCGATATTGTCGTTATTGTCGGCGGCAACGGTCTTGCCGGTGATGTTGTCGACAGGCTCTTCGTCGTCATAGTCGGCATCGGCCTGGTCGGTTTCCCCGTCTTTGCCGGTCTTCTCCACTATGCTCGATACGGCCGACGACACAGCCCGTCCTGCGTTGGCTGTACCCTTGGCAAGAGGATTGAGCATACGGCGGAAGCATGTGATGGTCTGAGTGCTGATGAATGTGAGTAGCGCTATGGCTGTGAAGAAGAGTATGGCTGCAAGTCCAGGAGGACCTATCACGTTCTCGGCATACTCTACACACAAGGCTCCGTGTCGGCCGCCAGGATTGAATGTCAGTTCGCCCGTAAATGGAGCCACCACCTTGGCGAGGAATACCGACAGCCAATACATAGCTATTGCCATTCCGAAGAACCATTTCCACATGTTGACCATGCAGATGCGCATCAGCCTTACTCCGGCAAGCACCAGGAACGAGGGAATCATGAATGCTGCAAATCCGAAGTTCTCGGTCATGAAGAAGTAGGACAGCATGGCTCCTACCGAGCTGCAATAGTTCTGGAATATACGTTCGGTATTGAACCACTCGCCAGGACGCATGCTCTCGAGTATGCTTTGGTCGGCTGCGCCCGTGGTCAGAAATGACGACATCGCCACAAACAGATATATAGCGAACAATATGATAATCAATCCTAAGAGAAAATCGGTTCTCTCGCTTCTCAGAAAACTCGAAAGTCCGAGCGCTTCCTTAATGTTAGCGGGTTTGCGTTCCGCCTTTTTCTTTGCCATTTTATTTAGTTTAGATTTTATTACACATTTGTGCCTTCTCTGCAGAAAATCTCTTTCGCAACAGAATATTCATCACAAAATTAGTGGAAAAAACTCGTAAAGCACCATAATTTCATAACTTTTTTCTAATTTTGCAGTATCTTTAAATGTTCGGAATGAAAAAGACAATATACAACAAGTTTGACAAAGCTACCATTAATGCCCTTCCATTAGTGGAGTATCCATATAAAATCAACGTCATCTTGAACGAATACGAGGCTGAGCGTGCCGTCGACTATCTGCTCACGTGTGACATCCTTGGTGTCGACACGGAGACGAAACCTGCCTTCCGCCGTGGACAGAACCATAAGGTGGCGTTGCTGCAGGTGGCCACACGCGAACAATGTTTCCTTTTCCGCCTCAATCATCTGGGACTCCCTCAGTCGATAATCAGACTACTCTCCAATCGCATGGTGCCAATGGTGGGGCTCTCGTGGCACGACGACATAATGTCGCTTCATAGACGTGCCGAGTTCACACCCGGATGGTTTATCGACATTCAAGACATAATAGGCAATATCGGTATTGAGGACAAGAGCCTGCAGAAGCTGTATGCCAACCTCTTCGGTGAGAAGATAAGCAAGCGCCAGCGACTCACCAACTGGGAGGCAGACGTGCTCTCCGACAAGCAGAAGGAGTATGCCGCCATCGACGCTTGGGCGTGCATCAACCTCTATGACGAAATAATGAGGCTTATGGCTACGGGCGATTATGAATTGAAGAAGGTTGAACTTTGATTCCAGAATTCTCAAAAACTCAAAACTCTAAAAGATTCTAAAAGACTATGTATAAGAAACTATATCTGAAAAAAGGCAAGGAAGAGAGTCTGAAGCGCTTTCATCCTTGGATATTCTCTGGAGCCGTAGCCAATGTGGACGAGGGCGTGGAGGAAGGCGAACTGGTGCGTGTCATTACCGCGTCGGGCGATTTTATTGCTGTCGGCATGTTCCAGATAGGCAGCATAGCCGTGCGTGTGCTCTCGTTTCGTGACGTGGAAATCGATGCCGAGTTCTGGGAGTCGCGACTGGAGTCGGCTTGGCAGATGCGCAAGGCTATCGGACTCATCGGACGTGACAATAATAACACGTTCCGACTGGTACATGGCGAGGGCGACAACCTGCCAGGACTCATTATCGACTGCTATGGCGATACTGCCGTAATGCAGGCTCATTCGGTTGGTATGCACGTCTATCGTAATGAAATCTGCGAAGCTCTCGTCAAGGTGGCTGGAGGCGAAATCGCCAACGTCTACTACAAGAGCGAGACAACCCTGCCGTTTAAGGCTGATATTGAGCACGAGAACGGATTTATATACGGCTCGATGGGAAGCGACGTCGCCATGGAGAACGGACTTAATTTCCATATCGACTGGCTCAAGGGCCAGAAGACAGGGTTCTTCGTTGACCAGCGCGAAAACCGACACTTGCTCGAAACTTACTCGAAAGGACGCTCGGTTCTGAACATGTTCTGCTATACCGGTGGCTTCTCGGTATACGCCATGCGTGGTGGAGCCAAACTTGTACACTCGGTAGACAGTAGCGCCAAGGCCATCGAACTCACCAACAAGAATATTGCCATGAACTTCCCTGGCGACGAGCGTCATGCCGCATTCTGCGAAGACGCATTCAAGTATCTTGATGCCAACGACAAGATGTACGACCTCATCGTGCTCGACCCGCCTGCTTTTGCCAAGCATCGCGCAGCTTTGCGCAACGCGCTCAAGGGCTACACGCGCCTTAATGTGAAGGGTCTGCAACGCATCAAGCCGGGAGGCATCCTCTTCACGTTCAGCTGCTCGCAGATTGTGTCGAAGGAGAACTTCCGTAATGCGGTATTTACTGCTGCAGTCCAGGCCAACCGCAAGGTGCGCATCCTGCATCAGATTCATCAGCCTGCCGATCATCCCATCAATATCTATCACCCGGAGGGCGAATATCTGAAGGGACTGGTACTCTACGTGGAGTAAGAGAAGGTCATTCTATATATGTATAATGAACAATAACGTACTGAATAATTTCATCAATAGGGTGGGGGCGTTCGCCTCTGCCCATTGTTTGTTTGTGACGGGTGGCAAATATGTCGTCGCCCTTTCGGGAGGTGCCGATAGCGTGGCGTTGCTGCTTGCTATGCGGAGTATGGCTGCCAAGTGGCAAATGCAGGTTGAGGCTGCCCATTGCAATTTCCGTCTGCGTGGCGACGAGTCCGACCGCGACGAGCGCTTCTGCCAGACTCTGTGTGCCGATTGCAATATCCCGTTGCATCTCGTTCATTTCGACACACGCGAGTATGCCTCGCTACATCATGTCAGCATCGAGATGGCTGCCCGACGCCTGCGCTATGACTATTTCGAGCGTCTGCGCCATGACATCGCAGCCGACGGCATCTGTGTGGCTCATCATCGTGACGATAGCGTTGAGACGGTTCTGCTGAATCTTGTGCGTGGTACGGGCATTCGCGGTCTGCGTGGCATTCAGCCTCGTAACGGCTATATTCTGCGTCCTATGCTCTCTGTCAGCCGTAATGACATAGTCGGCTATCTCAATAGCCAGGACCAGTCGTACGTTACCGATAGCACCAATCTCGTGCCCGACGTAAAGCGCAACAAGATACGCCTTGAGCTTATGCCTCTATTGCAACAGCTCAATCCTAATGTGGCGCAGTCGATATTCGAAACGTCCTTGCGTGTAGGCGAGGCCGTGAATGTCTACGACGATGCCATAGGCAGGGCTATGGCTGATGTTGTCGAAGGCAGCAGCCAAAGTGTCTTTACAGTAGACATCGCTCGCCTGCTTGCACAAGTGTCGCCCGAAAGCGTGTTGTTTCATGTCCTCAGTCCGTGTGGCTTCACTTCGTCTCAGGTCGAAATGCTGTATTCGGTTCTCGCACGTCAGTCGGACCGCACCCGTGTATTCGCCTCCAATACACACGAATTGTGTTTCAATCGCGACAGCCTTCTCGTTCAGCCTCTTAACTATGGTGTCCATACCCTTGACAAGAAGGTTCCCGAATGCGGACTCTATTCGTTTGCAGACAATCTGAAGTTCGACTTCCACATCGCTCCCGTTGACGACAACTTCAAGCCAAGTGTCGCCCCCCTCTGCGTAACGCTCGATGCTGAGATGGTAGCATGGCCGCTTACCGTCCGTAATACTTCCGATGGCGACCGCTTTACACCATTCGGAATGAAGCATTCCAAACTCGTAAGCGATTATCTTACCGACCGCAAACGCTCTATATTTGACAAGCGTCGCCAGCTCGTAGTAGCTGACGCTAACGGTAGAATAGTATGGCTGGTGGGCGAACGTACCGACAACCGCTTCCGCACAACTGCTAACACAACTCAGGTACTGACGATTTCCGTAGAGAATCAGGAGCATACAACCCCCTATCGCAAGTGAAGCCGATTTCGCCCGGACACATCCCGGACACATCCCGAAGGCATCCCGAACACATCCCGAAGACCCACATGACTTCTATTAAACAAAAAAATGGTTCATCCGACATTTGTCAATATACTTTCAAGCATCCCCACTTCTATCATCATTACTCCAAATGTCAGATGAACCATATTTATGCTCTTTTGAGTTTTACAGGACAGCAATAAATTTTGATGTACAGTTAATATTGGTTAAATGTCTCGCAAGTTGTTTTTCTACCTTGTGCCACTTTACGAAAAAAACTGTAACTTTGCATTATAATTCAACTCAAGATTACATCGGCTTCTGTTCTGAAGCGTAATCTTTCATTTTTTTAGAAAATCCATGTATAGTAAAGAAGAATTGTCAGCCAAGGATATGGCTGAATTGCAAGATATTGCGCACGAAATGGGCATTGAACCTCCGGCAGAAGGCAATCCTGAAGAGCTGGTGTATGCAATACTCGACAGGCAAGCCGAGATTGAAGGCAACAAGAACCCGCTCGGAACAAAACGTCGTCGCACCAGAATTACCAAGAAAGATACCGACCGCGTGTATACTGTGAATGGCAAGGAAGGCGAAAACTTTGACGTTAAGAAAAACAAGGCCGACGATGCTGAGCCTAAAGCACAGACAAAGGCTGATGCCGATGCTGCAACGATGACTCCCGAAGAAATGCTCTCGGCAATACCCAAGCATAGAGGACGCAAGTCGAAGAAGGAACTTGAACTGCTCTCGGCAATACAGGAACGTAAACGCCAGGACGAGTTGGCTGCGCAAGAGGCTATGGAGGTACAGGCTGCACAGCCTGATGCCATACAGACTATGCAGCAGCCTGAACCCGAAATGATTCCGGCTGAACCACAGACAGAAGACGGAATGAACGACGGCGACATACCAGAAGCGTCATTTGCACACCAAGAGCAGACTGCCGAAGATGGTGTGAATGAAGATATGCTGGCACAACTGCAGGCAAAGATAAAGTCGCACAACGAAAATGCCGACACCAACGCATCTACACCCGACGGAGTGTGGGCAGGCGACCCAGGCGACGGTACCGACTTTATCACAGTTGTCGACCTGCCTATCGAAGACCAGGGTGCCGTACCGACATACGACATGTTCGACAATCCTACTACAAACGTACAGCATACAGCCCAGCCGTACCAACAGCAGCCACAACCCCAGCCCGAAGAGCCTCTGTATGACTTTACCGATCTTGTTAAGGCCAACGGAGTGCTTGAAGTTATGCCCGACGGATATGGATTCCTCCGCTCAAGCGACTACAACTATCTCTCGTCGCCCGACGATATATATGTATCCACACAGCAGGTTAAGAGCTACGGACTCAAGACAGGTGACGTTGTCGACTGTCACGTACGTCCGCCACACGACGGCGAAAAATACTTCCCGCTCACAAGTATCGACATGATAAACGGACGCAACCCCAACGAGATACGCGACCGTGTGGCATTCGAACATCTTACTCCTCTGTTCCCCGACGAGAAATTCAACCTTTGTGGCGATAGAGCCACGACAAATCTCAGTACACGTATTGTCGACCTCTTCTCGCCTATAGGCAAGGGACAACGCGCGCTAATCGTGGCACAGCCCAAAACCGGCAAGACAATCCTTATGAAGGATATTGCCAACGCTATTGCTGCCAATCATCCGGAGGCTTACCTTATGATGCTGCTCATCGACGAGCGCCCCGAGGAGGTTACAGATATGGCACGTACCGTAAATGCTGAGGTGATTGCCTCTACATTCGACGAGCCTGCCGAACGCCACGTCAAGATTGCTGGAATAGTACTCGAGAAAGCCAAACGTATGGTAGAGTGTGGACACGACGTCGTGATATTCCTCGACTCGATAACACGTCTGGCACGCGCATACAATACCGTTTCGCCTGCATCGGGCAAGGTGCTTACCGGTGGTGTCGACGCAAACGCTTTGCAGAAGCCCAAGCGATTCTTTGGCGCAGCACGTAATATCGAGAATGGAGGTTCGCTCACAATCGTAGCAACAGCCCTCATCGATACCGGCTCGAAGATGGACGAAGTGATATTCGAGGAGTTCAAGGGAACTGGCAATATGGAGTTGCAGCTCGACCGCTCATTGTCGAACAAGCGTATCTTCCCAGCTGTCAATCTTGTGGCTTCAAGTACGCGTCGTGACGATCTGCTGCAGGACAAGACCACACTCGACAGAATGTGGATTCTGCGCAAGTACATTTCGGATATGAACCCTATAGAGGCGATGAATACCATACACGACCGTATGCATCGTACTCGCGACAACGAGGAGTTCCTCTTGTCCATGAACGACTGATATGGAAAAATTCATAGAAGTAAAAGGAGCGCGGGTAAACAATCTGAAGGACATCAGTCTGAGGATACCGCGCGACAAGCTTATTGTAATAACCGGAATCTCTGGTTCCGGTAAATCATCGCTGGCTTTCGACACCTTGTATGCCGAAGGCCAGCGACGTTATGTAGAGTCGCTTTCTTCGTACGCCAGACAGTATCTTGGCAGAATGAGCAAACCCGAATGCGACTATATAAAGGGTCTGCCACCAGCTATTGCCGTAGAACAGAAGGTAATATCGCGAAATCCAAGAAGTACAGTTGGTACTTCTACCGAAATTTACGAATATCTCCGTTTGCTTTTCGCACGTATAGGTCGTACCTACTCGCCCATAAGTGGCAAGGAGGTGAAGACGCATACCGTAGACGATGTGCTGGAGTGTACGCGTCAATACTCCGAGGGCACCAAATTTGCTGTCCTGGCACCTCTTAATGTTGTCAAGGGACGCACGCTACACGAACAGCTGACAGCCGAATTGCAACAAGGCTATTCGCGCATTTGGTATAAAGGAGATTTTCTGCGCATAGACGATTTCCTGGCTGGTGATAAGAATGATGCGATTGCCGAACCGCTTTATGTATTGATAGATAGAATGAGCGTAAGCTCTTCAGAATCAAGCGTCTCACGATTGACAGAATCGGTCGAGACTGCTTTCTATGAGGGCTACGGTACATGCCGACTTGTATTCCCGCCATCAAATATATGCTACGACTTCTCTACATCGTTTGAGGAGGATGGCATAACATTCGAGAAGCCTACCGACAATATGTTTGCATTCAACTCTCCCGCAGGAGCTTGTCCTGAGTGTGAGGGATTTGGCAAGGTGATAGGTATTGACGAGAAACTGGTTGTCCCCAACACGTCGCTTAGCGTGTATGACGGATGTGTACAATGTTGGCATGGCGAGAAGCTGGGAGCGTGGAAGACAGAATTCTGTCGCAGGGCTGCCAACGACAAGTTCCCTATTTTTGAACCTTACTTCAATCTTACAAGGGCTCAGAAGGACATGCTGTGGCATGGTCTTCCGTCCGATCGCAACCGGGATGTACGAGATAGGGTGTGCATCGACTCCTTCTTCCAGATGGTGAAGGAAAACCAGTATAAGATACAATACCGTGTCCTGCAAAGCCGTTATCGTGGAAAGACTATCTGTCCCGTATGTCATGGCACCCGACTCAAGAAGGAGGCTACATGGGTTAAGATAGGTGGAATGAGCATAACCGAATTGGTGGAGATGTCGGTAGTAAACTTGAAGGCTTGGTTTGAAAATCTACAGCTCAGCGAACATGAGGCTAAGATTGGCAAGCGCCTGCTTACGGAGATAAACAAACGTCTGCAGTTCTTGCTCGATGTAGGCCTGGGGTATCTTACACTCAATCGCCCGTCTGATTCGCTTAGTGGTGGCGAGAGCCAGCGCATCAATCTTACTACAAACCTCGGAAGCTCGCTTGTGGGTTCGGTCTATATTCTCGACGAGCCAAGCATAGGATTGCATAGCCGAGATACTGATAGACTGATACATGTGTTGCGTGAACTGCAACAGCTTCACAATACGGTTATTGTCGTAGAGCATGACGAGGATATAATGCGTGCTGCCGATTATATTATTGATGTGGGTCCGGATGCAGGCCGACTCGGAGGCGAGATAGTGTTTGAGGGTACGCTCGATGACATAAATCATACCGACCCCAATGCCACACGTAGCTATACCGTACGCTATCTTTCAGGAATGGAGAGCATACCCGTGCCGCAGTCGCGACGTCAATGGAATCATGCCATAAAGATAAATGGTGCACGAATGAACAATCTTCGTGGTATAGACGTCACTCTGCCGCTTAATGTTCTGACGGTAGTAACAGGTGTGAGCGGCTCGGGTAAGTCGTCGCTTATTAAGGGAATTCTGTATCCGGCATTAAAGCGGCATCTTAACGAGGTGGCTGATGCTCCTGGCGAATACTCGTCATTGGGAGGCGACTGGCAGATGGTGAAGCATGTGGAATTTGTCGGCCAAAACCCTATAGGCAAGGGCACACGTTCTAATCCTGCTACTTACATCAAGGCCTATGACACCATACGTCAGCTCTTTGCAAGTCAGCCCCTGGCAAAACAAGAGGGATATACAGCCCAATACTTCTCGTTTAATGCCGAAGGTGGACGTTGTGAGGAGTGTAAGGGTGCAGGAGTGATAACGGTAGAGATGCAGTTTATGGCCGACCTTGTACTGGAGTGTGACGCATGCCATGGCAAACGATTCAAGAAGGAAATTCTCGACGTACGCTTCCATGACAAGAACATCTATGACGTTCTGAACATGACTGTTTCGGAAGCTATCGATTTCTTTGAGAAGTATGGCGAAAAGCAGATTGCCGACAAGCTGCAGCCGCTTGATGCAGTAGGACTTGGATACATCAAGTTGGGTCAAAGTTCGTCAACCCTATCGGGGGGTGAGAACCAGCGCGTCAAACTTGCCTATTTTATAGGACAAGAACGTCAGGAACCTACACTCTTCATATTCGACGAGCCAACAACAGGACTGCACTTTCATGACATCCATCGATTGCTCAAGTCGTTCAATACGCTCATCGAGAAAGGGCATTCAATCATCGTGATTGAACACAATATGGACGTTATAAAATGTGGCGACTATGTGATTGATCTCGGTCCGGATGGAGGCAATAAGGGTGGTAATATTGTGTGTTGTGGCACTCCAGAGGAAGTGGCAAAATGTAAGGCGAGTGCAACAGGACGATATTTAAGCGAGAAGTTAAGGTGAGTATAAAACGATAATACAACAAGAACAATATTGTTAACTTTTTATTGGATTTAACGATATTGTTCTTTTTTTTTTGTTCAGGTGTTGTTCTTTGTCTTACGTTCTGATATTGTTGGATTATCTACGTCAAACTGAATATGCCTGTAGGTAGTGTGCGACGTAGAACCTCTACTTTCACGTCTTCGCCAACCCTTATGCCTGTCATTTCAAGCGTTTGGCTGATTGTGTTGAGTGCCAGCTCTGGCTTGTTGTTCTCTTGGCTGAGATGACACAGCCATACGTGCTTGAGGGTGTGGGTGAAGTTCTCGGCCAAGGCTTGGGCACATTGTGTGTTGCTCAGATGGCCGTGTCCGTTCTTGATGCGGTCCTTCAGATAGCGGGGGTAAGGTCCGGTCTCAAGCATCTGCGGGTCGTAGTTGGCCTCGATTACCAGATAGTTGGCGCGGCTGATTATGCTTTTCATCTCATCGGTTATGGTACCCACATCTGTTAGCAGACAGAATACAACGCCGTCAGCCTCAATCAAATATCCCACGTTGTCCGAACTGTCGTGGGGCACGTTAAAGGGAGTGATGCTGAAATCACCTACATTGAAGCTCTGTCCCTTGACTACCTTCATGCGGTTGGAGTGGGCGAGTTTGCAACGCATGCAGTAGTTGCGGTCCATACCTGCATGAACAGTCTCTGTAGCATATACCGGCAGATTGAACTTCTTGCTCAAGCTGCCTACCGACTTGATGTGGTCAGCATGGTCGTGAGTGACAAGTATGCCATCGAAACCATCGACAAATCGCAATCCGTAATCATGAAAAGCCTTCTTGAGCGATCTTGTACCAACGCCTACATCAATAAGTAGACCCGAATTTTGCGTGTATAAATAATAGCAGTTGCCACTACTTCCGCTTCCAAAAGATATAAAGTTCAGCATTTTTTTCTTCTATAAACATTAAAACGCCGGCAATGGTAAAGCGTCATAACTTGACTGTTTTACCTTTGTCGGCTTCAATTTTAATACAAAATTAAGCAAAAGGGGTGAATATGCCAAAGAAAATAAGTAATTTTGTACTTGTTATAAAACAAAGAAGCAATTGGATATGTCGGTAAAACATATATTATTGGTCACTTTTGCCTGTGTTATGGCAATGTGCCTTGCAAGTGCATGCTCGCTAAAAGATGATGCTGCTGTAGAAATTTGTGCCAAAAACTTTGGACAGAATTACTTCAACCTCCGTCTGTGTCAAGCTTCCATTTTGTGTACTGAACGCTCGCATAAGTGGATGGCTTTCTATGCGTCGAACATCAGCCAGGAAGATGTCAATGTGGTTAATGCACAGGCTGATAGCGCATTGTGCGACATAACCGATATTGATATAGACAGCGATAGCGCACGAGTGAAAATGACGGTACAGAACTTTCTGATGTGCGACTCGATAGGACGTCATGGCAGAATGTGTAAGAAAGGCAAGTGTGAGCTGATTCTAAGAAAAGAAGTAGAAACGTGGAAGGTCGACCTCAACGGCCCCATCACAATAACAGAAGAATAAGAAACGAAAATATGATATCAATAGAAGGACTCTCAGTAGAGTTCAGCGCAAAGCCATTGTTCAGAAATGTGAGCTTTGTAGTGAACGACCGCGACCGTATAGCACTTGTTGGCAAGAATGGAGCAGGCAAGTCGACTATGCTGAAGATTATATGCGGAATGCAGAAACCTACAGACGGTAAGGTTGCCATACCTAACGACACAACAATAGGCTATCTGCCACAGGTGATGATTCTGCAGGACAACACTACTGTCAAGGAGGAGGCACTCAAGGCTTTCTCGGACGTGACAAAGATGAAGGCCCGTATTGACGACCTGAACCATCAGCTGACAGAGCGTACCGATTATGAAAGCGAATCATATGCCGCACTTGTGGAGAAATTCACACAAGAACACGACCGCTACATGATGCTCGGTGGTGACAACTATGAGGCGGAAATAGAGCGCACGCTTACCGGCCTTGGCTTTTTGCGTACAGACTTCGACCGCCCTACAAGCGAATTCTCGGGCGGATGGCGAATGCGTATAGAGTTGGCTAAGATATTGTTGCGTCGTCCAGACATCTTATTGCTCGACGAGCCTACCAACCATCTTGATATTGAAAGTATAGGATGGCTTGAGAGATTTCTGCAACAAAGCGCCAAGGCTGTGGTACTGGTTAGTCACGACCGTGCATTCATCAACAATGTTACCAATCGCACAATCGAAATCACCTGTGGACAGGTTAACGACTATCGTGTGAAGTACGACGAATACATAAAGCTGCGCGACGAACGCCACGAACAGCAGCTGCGTGCTTATGAAAACCAGCAGAAGGAGATAGCCGACATAAAGGACTTCATAGAGCGTTTCCGATACAAACCGACCAAGGCTGTGCAGGTACAAAGCCGCATAAAGCAGCTGGAGAAGATAGTACCAATTGAGGTGGACGAGGTGGACAATGCCACGATGCACTTGAAATTTCCTCCATGTCTGCGCTCGGGCGATTACCCCGTGATATGCAACGGGGTGGGTAAGACTTATGGCGACCACAACGTGTTTGCGAATGTAGACCTTACCATTAAGCGAGGCGAGAAGGTGGCATTTGTAGGCAAGAACGGCGAGGGTAAGTCGACGCTTGTGAAATGTATCATGGGCGAGATACCATTCGACGGCAATCTTAAGGTTGGACACAACGTGCAGATAGGCTACTTTGCGCAAAATCAGGCGCAGCTGCTTGACGGCGAACTTACCGTGTTTGAAACCATAGACAATGTGGCAAAGGGCGACATTCGACTGAAGATAAAGAACATTCTGGGTTCGTTCATGTTCTGTGGCGAGGATGTAGACAAACAGGTGAAGGTGTTGTCGGGTGGCGAACGCAGTCGATTGGCAATGATAAAACTGCTGCTCGAACCCGTTAATCTGCTAATCCTCGACGAGCCTACCAACCATCTTGACATCGCCTCGAAAGAGGTGCTGAAGGAAGCTATCCTCGCCTTTGACGGCACGGCTATCATAGTCAGCCACGACCGTGAATTTCTTGACGGTCTCGTAAGCAAGGTCTACGAATTTGGTGGCGGCAAGGTGAGAGAGCACATAGGTGGCATATACGACTATCTGAGGGCACATAATGCCGAAGACATGACTGCGCTCAATACGTCGGGCACGTTTGCTGCTAATACGGCTAATGCCGAGTCGGCAAAAAAGGCAGACGATGCCGAGAAGTCGCAAGCTAAGGAAAGCTATGCCGAGCACAAGGAGAAGCAGAAGAAAATACGCAAGATAGAAAAACTCGTGAAGGAATCGGAGGCAAAGATAGAGTCTATGGAAAACCGACTGAAGGAACTCGACGAGAAACTCTGTACGCCAGAAGGTGCTTCAGACATGAAACTTGTCAACGAATACACATCCGTGAAGATGCGTATGGACGAAGAAGAGGAACGCTGGACCCAACTGTCGGAAGAACTTGAGGCTTTGGCGTGACAAATCGTAAAATGAGGTGCGTATATTTGTATAAAATTGACATATATAAGTCATTATACGAGTCAAACGTGTTATAATGAGCTGACAGGACATTAAAAAACGGCAAAATCATATTCTAAACACAGAAAAATTTGTAACTTTGCCGAGGATAGCACCCCTAATATGTCAAATTTTCATGCTTAATGGGCATGAAGCCTTATGTATCTCAACAAAACACAAAGCTTATGCAGATAGCTATAGTCAAGTATAATGCTGGTAATATCAGGTCGGTAGTGAACGCCTTGCAACGCATCGGGTGCAATCCTGTTATAACAGATTCTCCAGAAGTCTTGCAATCGGCCGACAAGATAATATTCCCTGGACAGGGGGCTGCCGGCGAGACAATGAAGTATCTGAAAGAACACAAGCTCGACAGACTGATATGCGACTTGCGGCAGCCTGTACTTGGAATATGTATAGGGCAACAGCTTATGTGCCGACATTCGGAAGAGGACAATACCGATTGTCTTGGAATATTTCCTGTAGATGTGAAGCGGTTTATACCGACTGACAATTCGGAAAAAGTGCCGGCAATGGGGTGGAACAATATATATAGCCTGAAAACAGAGCTGTTTGAACATATTAGCGAAGACGATTTCGTGTATTTCGTACATAGCTTTTATGTGCCGGTTTGCGAATATACTGTTGCTGTGGCTGACTATACTCTGCCATTCAGCGCAGCTCTGAGAAAGGATAATTTCTACGCAACACAGTTTCATCCGGAGAAAAGCGGTGGTGTGGGCGAAAAGATATTAAGAAACTTCATTGAACGCGTATGATAGAACTGATACCTGCCATCGACATTATCAATGGTGAATGCGTGAGACTGACAAAAGGCGACTATTCGCAGAAGAAAGTGTATGGCAAGCCAATAGATATGGCTGCCGAACTGGAACGGACCGGATTCAAGCGACTGCATATGGTAGACTTGGACGGAGCGAAATCGAAACATGTGGTAAATGCTAACGTACTAAACGAAGTATGTAAAGCTACAAACCTTACGGTAGACTTCGGCGGAGGCATTAAGACACAGGACGACATGGATACGGCATTCGATAATGGAGCCTCGATGGTGACAATAGGAAGCATCTCATATACCAATCCGCAGATGTTTTCCGAATGGCTGAAACGATACGGACCGGAACGTATAATTCTGGGTGCTGACGTTCTTGACGGCAGGATTGCCATAAACGGATGGCTGGAACATACCGAACGTGACATTTTCGATTTTATTGGTTTCTACAAAGCCAAAGGTGTTAGCAAGGTGTTGTGTACCGATATCTCAAAGGACGGCGCACTTGCAGGTACATCTATAGAACTGTACCGGAAGATAATGGAGCACTTCCCCGATCTGCATCTCATAGCAAGTGGCGGTGTGTCGTCGGCTGATGACATTATCGCTCTCGATAAGGCAGGTATTCCTGCTGTAGTATTCGGAAAGGCATACTACGAAGGCCGCATAGACATTAACCGTATAAGTCACCTCATAAAATAATGAACGATTATGGGACTTGCCAAAAGAATCATACCATGCCTTGATGTGAAAGACGGAGAAACCGTTAAGGGTGTCAATTTCGAGAATCTGCGTAATGCTGGCGACCCTGTGGAGCTTGCCAAACGATATAGTGCAGAAGGAGCCGACGAACTTGTGTTTCTTGACATTACAGCAAGTGTAGAAGGACGCAATACATTCACCGAGATGGTGGAAAAGGTAGCTAAAGTAATAAACATACCCTTTACTGTGGGTGGTGGTATTAATGCTTTCGCGGATGTCGAACGACTGCTGTATGCAGGAGCCGACAAGGTCAGTGTCAATTCTGCAGCTATACGCAACCCGCAACTGATAAACGAAATATCGTCAAAGTTCGGCTCGCAAGTGTGTGTCTGTGCTATTGACGCACGTCAGGAGGCCAATGGCGAATGGTATTGCTATGTGAAGGGTGGACGAGAGCGTACCGAACACCGCCTTTTTGATTGGGCTGCTGAAGTAGCCGATCGTGGAGCTGGCGAAATACTCTTTACGAGTATGAATCACGACGGAGTGAAGACTGGCTATGCCAACGAGGCATTGGCACAACTATCAACGTTGCCAATACCAATCATAGCTAGTGGTGGAGCAGGCAGTATGCAGCACTTCTACGATGCTTTCACTATAGGTAAGGCAGATGCTGCTCTTGCTGCAAGTGTATTCCACTTCGGCGAGATAAACATAAAGAAACTCAAACGGTTTCTGAATGAAAAGGGTGTAAAAACAAGAATATAAAACAACCTCATTAAAATATTGGTTATGAATATAGATTTCGAAAAAACGGACGGACTCGTTCCTGCTATTATACAAGACAATACAACTCGTAATGTGTTGATGCTTGGATACATGAATCGCGAAGCCTACGAGAAGACAATGGCTACGGGCAAGGTGACTTTCTGGAGTCGCTCACGCAATTGCTTGTGGACTAAGGGCGAGACATCCGGAAATTTTCTCAATCTTGTAGACATTAAAGTTGATTGCGACAACGACACGCTTCTGGTAAGGGTTAATCCTACCGGACCGGCTTGCCACCTCGGTACTGACACTTGTTGGGGTGAGACCAATGATGCCAACCCTCTGTTGTTCCTGACTGAGCTGCAGGACTTCATCAACAAGCGACACGAGGAGATGCCCGAAGGCTCATACACTACATCGCTATTCAAGGATGGATTGAACCGTATGGCACAGAAAGTAGGCGAGGAGGCTCTTGAGGCTGTAATCGAGGCTACCAACGGCACTAACGACCGACTCATATATGAGGCTTCTGACATGTTCTATCACCTGATAGTATTGCTTACAAGCAAGGGACTGCGAATAGAAGACATTGCCAAGGAACTTAAGGAGCGACATGCTCCAAGTTGGCACAAACATTAAAATATAAGAATTCAAAAAACATATTATGTTGATAGAATATAACAAGGTCAATATCTATCAGGCTGACGAAATGATACTCGAAGGCGTTGACTTTCATGTGGATGCTGACCAGTTTATTTATATAATAGGAAAAGTGGGGTCTGGAAAGTCGACTCTGCTTAAAACCCTATATTGTGAGGTGGACATCGACAAGAACGATGCCGAGACAGCCAATGTGCTCGGTCGCGACCTGACAACGTTGAAGCGCAAGGACGTACCGGCTCTACGCCGTGATATGGGCATCATCTTTCAGGACTTCCAGTTGCTTCACGACCGTAACATCTACAAGAATCTGGAGTTTGTGCTCCATTCTACAGGATGGAAGAACAAGAAGGAGATTGACGACCGTATAGACAACGTTCTGGCGGCTGTAGGCATGGAGGACAAGAAGATGAAATGTCCGCACGAACTGTCTGGTGGTGAGCAACAGCGCATAGCCATAGCACGAGCTCTGCTCAACCATCCTAAGGTGATTATCGCAGATGAGCCTACCGGCAATCTTGACCCGGATACAGCAGAGAAGATAGTCGGACTGCTATATGAAATAAGCCATACCGGCACTCCGGTTGTAATCTCAACTCACAACCACGGATTGATTGAACGTTTTCCTGGACACGTGTACAAATGCGAGAATGGAAAACTGATAGAGATGACAGATAAAACAAATAAGGAAAATAACAAATAAAAATACACACACTATGAAAGTAATGAAGTTTGGAGGAACCTCCGTAGGAACACCGGAACGCATGAAGGCGGTAGCGTCAATGGTGTCAGAATCGGGCGAACAGGTTTTTATTGTCCTCTCGGCAATGTCGGGAACAACCAACTCGCTTGTCGAGATTTCAAACTATCTCTACAAGAAGAATTCGGATGGAGCTAATGATGTAATCAACAATCTCGAAAGAAAATATATGGAACATGTGGAGGAACTATACTCCACAGACGAATATAAGCAGCGTACAAAGGAATTCCTCGCTTCGGAATTCAACTATCTGCGTTCTTTCACTAAGGACTTGTTCACAAGCTTTGAGGAGAAGAACATCGTTGCTCAGGGTGAGATAATGAGCACCAATATGGTGGCAAACTATCTTGAGGAGCAGGGTGTGAAAGTGTGCCTGCTCTCGGCTCTCGACTTTATGAGAACCGACAAGAACGCCGAACCTGACTCACAGTATATTAAGGAGAAGCTGGGTGCCATTATGAAGGAGAATGAGGGCTACCAGATATATATTACACAGGGCTTCATCTGTCGCAACGCTTATGGCGAGGTCGACAATCTGCTGCGTGGCGGAAGCGACTTTACAGCTTCGCTCATAGGTGCAGCACTTCCTGCCGAGGAGATTCAGATATGGACCGACATCGACGGTATGCACAACAACGACCCGCGTGTAGTAGACAATACCGAGGCAATACGTCAGCTCAACTTCGAGGAGGCTGCCGAGTTGGCTTACTTTGGTGCAAAGATTCTGCATCCTACATGTGTACAGCCTGCTAAGTTTGCCGGCATTCCCGTACGCCTTAAGAACACTCTCGATCCTAAGGCTGAAGGCACCATTATCGATAATGTGCTTCTGAAGGGTAAGATAAAGGCTGTTGCCGCTAAGGACAACATTACAGCCATCAAGATTAAGTCATCGCGCATGCTTTTCGCTACAGGCTTCCTGCGTAAGGTATTCGAGATTTTTGAGTGCTATCAGACTCCTATCGATATGATTACCACAAGTGAGGTAGGCGTTTCGATGAGTATCGACAACACTACACATCTCAATGAGATTGTCGACGAGTTGAAGAAGTATGGTACTGTTACTGTCGATTCTGATATGTGTATTGTATGTGTGGTAGGCGATCTTGACTGGAGCAACCTGGGCTTTGAGACTATCGTTCTCGATGCTATGAAGACTGTTCCGGTACGTATGATATCATACGGAGGAAGCAACTACAACATTTCCTTCTTAATAAGAGAAGCTGACAAGGCTCGTGCTCTGCAGAACCTTTCAGACCTTCTGTTCAACAAAAAGTAAAAGATATAAATCAGTAAGAAATGTTCCCCGTAGATAAATTTCAGGATATACGTACGCCGTTCTACTATTACGACACACAACTTCTGCGTCAGACACTTCAGACCATAAAGGAAGAAAGTGGCAAACATGCCAACTATCATGTCCACTATGCAGTTAAGGCTAATGCCAATCAGAAGATTCTGCAAATAATAAAACAATATGGTCTGGGAGCAGATTGTGTGAGTGGCGGCGAAATAAAGGCGGCACTTGAGGCAGGATTTCCTGCCGACAGTATTGTGTATGCAGGTGTAGGCAAGAGTGATTGGGAGATAGAACTCGGACTCCAGAACGACATCGCCTGCTTCAATGTGGAGTCGATAGCCGAACTTGAGGTAATAAACAGTCTTGCACAGAAACTTGGCAAGACGGCTCGTGTAGCGTTCCGTATCAATCCTAATATTGGTGCGCACACCCATGCCAACATCACTACCGGACTTGCCGAGAACAAGTTTGGTATTGCTATGCAAGACATGGACAAGGTGATTGATGAGGCTATGTCAATGGACAATGTCGATGTTATCGGACTCCATTTTCATATTGGCTCTCAGATACTTGACATGGGCGACTTCAAGGCCTTGTGCAATCGTATCAACGAACTGCAGAGTCAGTTGGCCAAGCGTAATGTGTTTCTTAAGAACATAAATGTGGGTGGTGGATTAGGCATAAGCTACGACAATCCCGACCGTGAGCCTATACCCGATTTCAAGGACTACTTCAATACCTATGCTTTGCATTTGCATCTGCGTGAAGACCAGCACTTGCACTTCGAGCTTGGACGTTCGGTAGTGGCACAATGCGGTACGCTTATCACACGCTTGCTCTATGTCAAGCAGGGCTCGTACAAGCAGTTTGCTATTGTTGATGCAGGAATGACCGACTTGATACGTCCGGCTCTGTATCAGGCTCTGCACAAGATTCAGAACATCAGCTGCGATGATCCCAAGCAGACATACGATGTAGTAGGTCCTATATGCGAGTCGAGCGACGTGTTTGCCAAAGCTATCGACCTCAACACGTGTCATCGTGGCGATTTGCTTGCAATACGTTCTGCGGGAGCCTATGGCGAGATAATGGCAAGTGGTTACAATTGCCGTCCTTTGCCAGTAGGATACATTTCTGAAGAATTCAGATAAGATATGATTATTGATACATTATCAATTATTTCATGCATTATTATCACCATATTTATGGTGGTGTCGGTCGTAGCCAATCCGTTCTTTCGCAAGACGGATAAGGCTGACGACTCGGACGCTTCTCACTCTGTCGACGATAGCGACATGCCACAGCTTACGGTGCTTGTGCTTGCCAATAACAACGCACAGGCTCTGGACGCTAATCTGCCACTCATACTGACACAAGACTATGCTCCAGGCTATGAAGTCATCGTAGTAGGTGAGAAAGGCGATTTGCCAACAGAAACTGTTGTTGAACAATATGCATCGAAAGGCCATTTGTATGCTACATACATTCCACACCGCTCGCTCTTTATGAGCAAGTCGAAGCTTGCTGTAGCATTAGGCGTAAAGGCAGCACACAACGAATGGATAGTAATGGTCAATGCCGATTGTCGTCCTCAGTCCGACCTGTGGCTCAAGACACTTGCTTCACGTATGGACAGCGATGCCAATCTTGTTATAGGCTACAGCAACTACGATTCAGTCTCACGAGGCTATTATCGATTTGCCCGTCTGCGTACGTCGTGCTATATGTTGCGTCGTGCTTTACGTTCTACGGCATATCGCGTCAATGGTACAAACATAGCGTTCCGTCGCTCTGAATTCATATCGCAGGAAGGCTATCGTGGCAATCTTCAGCTTGTGAATGGCGAGTACGACTTCATCATCAACAAGTATGCCCAACGTGGGCAGACACGTGTTGTTACTGATGAGAATGTATGGATACGCGAAGACAGTCCTACATCCAAGCAATGGCACTATCGTGATGTATGTTATGCTCATATACGCAAGTTTCTGAGCCGTTCGGCAGCCCCACGCATTCTGTTCAACTTCGATATGACTATGATGTATGCCAATTATGCTGTTCTGATAGCATCCATAATTGTGGCAGCAATGACCCAACGATGGATATTGCTTGCTACAGCATCTTTGTATATCGTCCTGACAATCGTGTTGCGTTCGCTCATAGCTCGCAAGGTGTACATAAAGTATGGTGAGGATATTCCTGCATGGCGTACAGTCTTCTACGAGCTTTCAATAGTGTGGCGTCAGTTGTCTACCAACATTCGTTATTCACGTGCCGACCAATACGATTTCACTACTCATAAATTATAATATGAGAATAAAATACGTCATACCATCCAAGCCAAGCCCTTCTTGCATCAATATGGAGATGTGGCAGATGTTGGTTCACGGACTTACAGTTTGTGATCAGATAGATATTGTGGACATGTCACCCGACATCGTCCACATTTTTGGCATTTGGAATATACATAATGTACGGCTGGTGGAGCAATATCGAAGCAAGGATATTCCCGTTGTCTTTACCTCAATAAATGGTATGCTTGGTATAGTAAATCGTAATGGTCGACAGGTCTATACCCCTAATGTTTTATATGCCATACGTCGTATTGTCCGTTTAGGTGCAGTAGTACATGCTTGCGGACAGACAGAACAGAATTTTTTGACAGGCATAGTCAAGTCTTCCGCCATACATGTCATCACGAATGCGGCATTTACTTCTACAATCTCGGTTGACGATATGGTAGCGTCGTTCCGTTCTCTTTATGTCGATACGATACAGTCAAACGACACATCCGTTCGCAATCGTATAAGTCGTCAGTTATCAAAATACAATATCCAGGACAAGTCTATACATGACGTATGTACACGTCTGATGTACATACGTCAGAGATTCAAGATGCTCAACATTCCTCAGTCATTACTTGATGAGACATCACAAGTGCTGACAGAAAGCGATTACGACGAGAAATCCATGCGTAATACACTTGATGAAATGCATCTGTCCAAATTTGCCTCTTACACAATGGCGTTGCTCGAATCCAACAGTAGTCTTACAGAAGGCTTTATGCCTATCGACAGCATTGATGGAAAAGTGGTGAGTGAAATGAAAAAACAAATCATTAACTAATATAAAAGCAGGTTATACTAAAATGGCACACATACATCCCCCTAAACAGCAGGACATGAAGTATCTTCATCTGTTGTCTCAGTCGTTTCCCAATATCTCTGAGGCAAGCATGGAGATAATCAACCTTCAGGCTATTCTGCACCTCCCCAAGGGTACAGAACACTTTCTTGCAGACATTCATGGCGAGTACGAGGCATTCCAGCATATCTTGAAGAATGCTTCGGGTAACATCCAGCGTAAGGTTGACGAACTCTTCGGCAACACTATGCGCGAGTCAGACATGAAGGAACTTTGCACGCTCATCTACTATCCCGATCAGAAGCTTGAGTTAATCAAGGCGGTAGAACCCAATATCATCGATTGGTATCGCATCACGCTTCACCAACTTGTTTCTGTGTGTCGTCTCGTTGCGAGCAAGTACACCCATTCCAAGGTTCGCAAGTCGTTGCCTCATGACTTTTCTTATATTATTCAGGAACTCCTGCATGAGCGTACCGACGATGCCAACAAGGCCGACTACGTCAACGTCATCATCGACACCATTATATCTACAGGTCGTGCCGACGACTTCATAGTGGCTATATCCAACGTAATCCAGCGCCTTTCTATCGACCAGCTTCATATACTTGGCGACATTTACGATCGTGGTCCTGGTGCACACATCATATTAGACACTCTTGCGTCATATCATTCATGGGACATCCAATGGGGCAATCACGACATATTGTGGATGGGAGCCTTGGCAGGCAATCGTGCTTGTCAATGCAATGTCATTCGTCTGTCGTTGCGTTATGCCAATCTTGCCACACTCGAAGAGGGTTATGGCATAAACCTTGTGCCCCTTGCCACATTCGCTATGGAAACCTATGGAGACGACCCTTGCGAGGAGTTCGTTCCAAAGATAGCCTCAGCCGATTCGGCACGTATCGACCAGAAGACCACCCGTCTGGCAGCCCTTATGCACAAGGCCATTACCATCATACAGTTTAAGGAGGAGGCAGCCATCATCAAGCGCAATCCGGCTTGGAATATGTCCGACCGTCTGCTGTTCAATAATATTGACTATCAGAAGGGCACTATACTTCTTGATGGCAAGGAGTATGAGCTTAAGAGCAACTCCTTCCCAACCATCGACCCTCGTCATCCCGACCGCCTTACACCTGAGGAGAAGCAGCTTATGGACAAGCTCAACCATTCGTTCCAGGTGTCAGAGAAGCTGCACAAGCATATCCGTATGCTTCTTCAGCACGGTTGTATGTATGCTATATACAACAACAATCTGCTTTTCCATGCCTCTATTCCTCTTAATGCCGACGGCACATTGAAGGAAGTCGAAATTGCAAAGGACATGAAGTGTTCGGGCAAGGATTTGCTATACAATATCGGTATGATGATACGTACAGCATTCCAGTCCGACTCAAGTATTGAAGAACGCAACTATGCCACCGACTATTTCCTATATCTGTGGTGTGGTCCTGACAGCCCGCTCTTCGACAAGTCGAAGATGGCCACCTTCGAGCGCTACTTCATAGCCGACAAGGCAACGCACAATGAAGAGAAAGGCAACTACTTCAAGTTGCGCGACAACGAGCATATTGTCGACAACATTATGGATGCATTCGGAGTGACAGGCGAGAACCGCCATATCATCAATGGTCACGTCCCCGTGCATGTATGCAATGGCGAGAACCCTATCAAGGCCAATGGCAAGCTTATGGTCATAGATGGAGGTTTTTCACAGGCTTACCATAAGGAGACTGGTATTGCAGGATACACGCTTGTCTACCACAGCCGTGGATTTGTACTCGTACAGCATGAGCCTTTCACCTCAACCCTCGATGCCATACAGAAATGTACCGACATTAAGTCAACCACCCAGATTGTGGAGATGTCAGCTCATCGTATGCGTGTAGCCGATACCGACATAGGTCGCGAACTGTCCAAGCAGATCAACGACTTGCAGCAGTTGCTCTATGCCTACCGCCATGGATACGTCAAAGAGGCTATGTCCAATAAATAAGTTAGAAATTGAACTTTCGCAAGTTAATACCGAAATGATTAGAAAAGTCAGGATACAGGATGCTGCTGATATTGTGGCAATATATAATAGGTATATAGTCGACACGACCATCACGTTCGATACCGAACCTGTTTCAGTCGACGAGATGCGCAATCGTATCCACGACATAGCCTCCTGTTTTCCCTACTTCGTTTATGAGCATCAGGGTAGGGTAGTAGGCTATGCCTATGTACATCAGTGGAAGGAGCGTGCCGCCTATGCACGCACACTTGAGACAACCGTCTATCTCAGTCCCGACGCATTTCATTCTGGTATTGGCACCACTCTGATGCAGCACGTCATTGATGAGTGTCGCAGTTTGGGTTACAGGGTTCTTATAGCTTGCATTACAGCCGAAAACACAGGAAGCCTTGAGTTTCACAAGAGTTTGGGATTCACTCAAGTATCGTTTTTCCACAATGTCGGCGAGAAGTTTGGACGACTTCTTGATGTAATCGATATGGAACTTCAGTTATAAAGCAAACACAACCCCTAAAATAATATTTTCAAGAATAGTAACAAATTAACATTAATTATGAACAGAACCATCATTACAGTAGTAGGCAAGGACACCAAGGGTATCATTGCTAAAGTGTGTACTTATCTTGCTGACAACAATGTCAACATTCTTGACATCTCGCAGACCATCGTGCAGGAGTATTTCAACATGATGATGATTGTTGATATGGCAAAAATGGAGAAACCATTCGTTCAGGCTGCCGACGAACTTACCAAGCTTGGCGAGAGCGTAGGCGTGCAGGTGAAATGCCAGCGAGAGGAGATATTTGATGTAATGCACAGAATCTAATCACACACAAAAAATCACGTCATGATAAATATCAATGAGGTTATCGAAACCAACAAGATGATAGAGCAGGAGAACTTCGACGTGCGCACCATCACCATGGGCATCAGTCTCATGGATTGTGTGAGCGACAGTCTTCCTACGCTCTGCCAGAACATCTACAACAAGATAACACGTCTCGCCAAGAATCTTGTCAGTACGGGCGAGCAGATTTCCAAGGAGCTTGGAGTTCCTATCGTAAACAAGCGCATCGCCATCACTCCTATAGCTCTTGTGGGTGGCAATGCCTGCAAGACATCCGACGACTATGTAGAACTTGCACGTACACTCGACCGTGCAGCCAAGGCTGTAGGTGTCAACTTCCTCGGAGGCTATTCTGCCATAGTTTCCAAGGGTATGACTCATAGCGACGAGCTTATGATACGTTCCATACCTAAGGCTCTCGCCGAGACCGACCTCATTTGCAGCTCGGTAAATATAGGTTCTACCAAGACAGGTATCAATATGGATGCCGTGCGTCTTATGGGCGACATTGTGCGTCAGACAGCCGAGGCTACCAAAGAACGTATGTCAATCGGTTGTGCCAAGCTTGTTGTCTTGTGCAATGCTCCTGACGACAATCCCTTTATGGCAGGAGCTTTCCTTGGTGTTAGCGAACCCGATGCTGTCATAAGCGTAGGTGTAAGCGGACCTGGTGTAGTCAAGTATGCTTTGGAACAGGTGCGTGGCGAGAGCTTCGAAGTGCTATGCGAAACCATCAAGCGCACAGCTTTCAAGATAACACGTGTAGGTCAGCTTGTAGCCAAGGAGGCATCACGTCGCCTTGGCATTCCGTTCGGCATCATCGACCTTTCACTTGCTCCAACTCCTGCAGTAGGCGATTCAGTTGCCGACATTCTTCGTGAGATAGGTCTCGAGCATCCTGGTGCTCCTGGTACAACGGCAGCCCTTGCCTTGCTCAACGACCAGGTGAAGAAGGGAGGCATCATGGCTTCTTCTTATGTAGGAGGTCTTAGTGGTGCGTTTATCCCCGTAAGCGAGGATCAGGGCATGATTGATGCAGTAGAGGCAGGTGCCCTCACCATCGAGAAGCTTGAGGCTATGACATGTGTCTGCTCTGTAGGTCTCGACATGATAGCCATCCCCGGCGACACACCCTCTACAACTATTGCTGGTATCATTGCCGATGAGGCAGCCATCGGTATGATTAATCAGAAGACCACAGCCGTGCGCGTCATTCCTGCCATTGGCAAGAAGGTTGGCGACAAGGTCGACTTTGGCGGACTCTTGGGTTATGCTCCCATCATGCCAGTCAACACCTTCTCATGCCAGCCGTTCGTAGACCGTGGTGGACGCATTCCGGCTCCAATTCACAGTTTTAAGAACTAACGTATTTAAGTAAATATCTAAATGCTCAACAACAATACCATTTGCGCCATCGCTACCGCCCCTGGTGGTGCTATTGGCATTATTCGTATCTCAGGCTCCGAAGCCATAAGTATAGCCGATAGGATATTCCGTCCTATCGGCTCCAGTCTTTCTTTGTCCGAGCGCAAGGCTTACACCCTCGCATTCGGCAATATCGTCAACTCTGATGGCGATGTTGTCGACGAGGTACTCGTGTCCATATTCCGCGCGCCTCACTCTTATACAGGTGAGGACTCTGTCGAGATTTCGTGCCATGGTTCTGCCTATGTGCTTCAGCAGGTTATGCTTCTGCTTACAGAGAATGGATGCGTACCTGCCGGACCAGGCGAGTTTACCCAGCGTGCTTTCCTAAATGGCAAGATGGACCTCTCGCAGGCAGAGGCGGTAGCCGACCTTATCAGCTCTACCAACAAGGCAACACACGACATGGCTATGAGTCAGCTCAAGGGTCACTTCAGCAACGAGTTGGCTGATCTTCGTGCCCATCTGCTTAAGCTCACATCGCTATTGGAATTGGAACTCGACTTCTCCGACCATGAAGAGTTGGAGTTTGCCGACCGTTCCGAACTCTACACCCTTGCCAATGACATCCATAAGCGCCTCCTTGCGCTTGCCCGTTCCTTTGAGGTGGGCAATGCTCTTAAGAATGGCATTCCCGTGGCTATCGTTGGCAACACCAATGTGGGTAAGAGCACGCTCCTCAATCATTTGTTGCATGAGGAGAAGGCTATTGTGAGCGACGTACATGGTACGACAAGAGATTTCATCGAGGATTCCACTGTCATCAATGGCATACAGTTCCGCTTCGTCGATACAGCTGGCATCCGCGATACAGATGATGTTGTTGAGAATATAGGCATAGAGCGCACCTACCAGAAGATGCAGGAAGCCAAGATTGTACTCTGGCTTGTCGACAGGCAACCTGAAGCTTCAGAGATAGAGGATATAAGGAAGCGTGTTGCAGGCAAGAAACTCATCATTGTGCGCAACAAGATGGATCTCACCAATTCATCATTGAACAATTCCTCATCGGCGAAGCCGACAATTCAACATTCAACATTCAATATTCAAAACTCCTCATCGGTCGACATTAGCGCAAAGTATGGCACAAATATATCCAAGCTTGAGCAGCTAATAGTTGAGGCAGCCAATATTCCTCAACTCTCCGAGAGCGACATCGTCATAACATCCGTTAGGCATTATTCCGCTTTGCTCCATGCCGACGAAAGCCTACAACGTGTCATCGATTCAATGAACCTTGGACTTAGCGGCGACTTGCTTGCCGAAGACCTCCGAATGGTTATTGAGCACTTGGGTGAAATTACCGGCGAAGAAAAAATTACCCCGCAAGAAACGCTCAATTCCATATTTAGCTCATACTGTATCGGAAAGTAGATTCTGCGTGGGAAAGTGATTTTTTGCAAAGAAAAGCATATTATCTGCAAATATTGCTCATAATTTGCTTTATTTCAAGCAATTAATTTTTTGTCTGTTTTTGCAGATTTTTGATTTTTAACTTCGATATTTGCAGATTATCACCCATTTTGTCCCCCAGCTGTCCCCCGAGATAGTCGAAAATAGCCGAGGGACAAAAATATCTCATAGGTGGTGATTTACGTTTTCACATGTGATTTTGGAAGATAAACATTCCAGCTTAAACAATGTAAAGCGCCTCCTTCTTTTGCTATCTCTTTCATTTCAATTTGACGAATATTGCAATCAGGGAAAGCAGTTTGAATATATTGTTGGGCTATTTCATCTTCTGGAATATCGAATATAGGCATTATGATATTCTTGCCTACTTGTAGGAAGTTGATATATGCCCAGTTGAGATCATAACAAGGTTTATCAACTTTGCCCTTGAAACGCATTTCTGTCACTTCAAAGCCATAACTTTCAAGAATTCTACAGATGGATGCAGATTCTTCTGGATAGCAATCACCATGATTACCCATCAGTATTCGATTATCACCACACCATTTGATGAAACCATCAGAATGTCCATATACATCGTCTTCATGTGGAGTCCAAGGAATAATGATGACAGGATGACCAAGTTCGGATTCCAATAAAGCCTTAAAGTCTACATCATCTTTCTTTTTCCTGTTTTCTGAATACACCTTATCTGTCATCACGATATATGGACCGCAGGGCACCATATTACCACCATCTATGATGAGGTCAGTCGAACGACAGCTAATCCCCATACCTCGTAACACTTTGGTAGCATCAGTAATTGTCTCAATATCTTTTTTATTCTTGCTCTTCACAAGATAATCAGGATAATAGCGATATTTCAAGAACTCATTTTCGCCCAATTGAATCGGCATATAATCGCGAGCCCAATAATCATTTGTAGATTTCAGTTCTTTGGACTCAATTCCCATTTCATTAAGCACATCCTTCAGACGCTTATAAAACTCTGGATGTCCTTCTTTATTGTCTTTTAACCAAGGGGAGAAATATACCACATTGGTAACCTCATCATGAATAAATGTCTCACAACGTACAAATCTATATCGCTTGTTAATAAATGACGAGAAATTTCCATACAAACCATCACTTTTAGGGTTTTCATGATATTCACTTAGGATATAATTCACCTTGCCCTCTACTGTTTGTTTGGATGTAAGTAGATTGATACGAGGTTCACGAATATAGCCCACCATACCATTATCATGCTCCAAAAGAACAGGAAATTCATTGTCGACACCAGTAGCATCATAGCACCTAAACAATTCAGCACAAGCCCATGGTCCATTTAGAACTTCACAACCTTCTTCACTTATTAGTTGACGAATGAGGATGCCACCAAAATATGCACTATCATCGAGAACATACTTTTCAACATTCTTTCCCTTGCTATTTACTCTGTTTTCACGTTTAATACTACTAGCAAAGTTAAGGTCTATGCCTCCAAAGTCATTTACATACCAGCATAATGATTTTGACACTCGTGGATGAGTGATGATATCGCGATGATTCTTGTTATAGAAGTAAAACTCAATCTCTTTAAAGAGACACTTCTTCTCACCCTTTTGAATAGCAAAACTCTCAAACAGCATCTTTGCTATTTGTTCAAAACGCTCTTCAATGTCAGATGTTTTCATGGTGGCATCTAGAGTCATAAGTTTGAAAAGATTATTATTACCCATGCGTTATAACGAAGTTTCATTTTTTAAAAAACAACAATCCACATAAAGTAGAACAAAAAAAGCAATATACTGTAAAGTCACTCTTTTACTCTATTTTACCATACTTTTTTATGTACATATGATACTTGGCAACAGTATGCTGACTAGCAACAAAATGTACAAACAACGGATTATAATCAAGAGAGGCTGCTAGTATTCTATTTAAAAGCTTGTAGTTGTTCATTTGATTTTCATCAAAATTTTGGATATCAGCATCAACCTCCGACTCTAATCTGTCAAGGAATATTATATATTTACGTAAAATAGAAACCACGTAATCACAGACTTGTATCATTGCATCCGATTCAGACTCCTTAAAACTATAGTTATTAAGAGTTTTACCATTGATAATAATATTTTCTTCTGCAATTTGGTTCATAACTTGTTTTTCTTCATCGAACACCAAGGTTTTCTTCGGAAAGTTGAGAATCTGTTGCTTATAAAATTGCTCAAATTCTCCAACCCATTCGTGAGTAGTTTCATTCTGAATAAAAGTCAATTCTTTTTGTTCTTTAGCTTTCTCAATACAACTCTTGAGTACAAGAAGGAAAGGATTAATAATGAATCTTTTCGCATCTTCAGTAATAACACTCTCAATAAGGGTTAGAATCTCTGACAAGAAATTATTGATGTCTTTTGTCGCAACATTTGGATATTTATATTTCTTGAATATTGAAACAGTTGTATTTGGATCCTTTTTCAAGACCTTGTATAGCTCTGCCTTGAATGCAAATAAAAGATCAACATCTAGTCCATCTATTGAATCGACAATATCTACAAATCCGTAATATAGTATCTGCACGATACTAAAATGGATATGCCATCCTTTGTCTTGAATCAGTTGGAGTATTTTTCTAAAATTATCCTTGCGCAATATTTCAATAAAAGACCCTTTCAAGTCCTTTGTTGATTTCATTTCTTTTTCTAAACTTTTTCCTAATGCAGTTTTTAACTCTTCCAAAGAAATAGTATCTTCCGCCTGAACACCACCCAACACAAATACTGTATCTGAATCTGCATTTAGTTTACCCTCTTTTACAATCAGGTGTTTAATGTTACCTGATTCATCATAGTATAATGTTTCCTCTTTATCAATATACTTTTCATCTACACCTTGCGCTTTCATCATCATTCTGATGCTATTACTTAATTCTGTATAATCCATAAAAAATTAATTTTGTTCGGGGGTTATCTCATCACTATGTTCGCAAAGAAAATCCAAAGGATCAATTTCGGCAGTTTCCTTCATCCTTTCTTCAATAAAGTCATTAGTAGAAGGTGCTATATTTAGCTTAATATTTTGGAATATTGGCAGCGATTTTATCTTATCTTGATACTTCACGAACTTATCTTCTCGCGGTGTAAGAGCAAAGCACAATGCACTTGCAAACACATCCGCTAACTGTATTCCAAACGCCTCGTGAGACTTAACGATTTCCATATTGCCAACAGGCAGAGGATAGACGTGCTTTACCCTTGCCATATCCCACAACAGTTTCTGGCACATCCATATCTCTTAGGTGTTCCATAAACTCTTTATTTGCATAGAATGGTTCAGAAGAATCAAAAAGAACAGTATCTTTTTCCCTAGTTCTTTCATACCATTCTTGAATTGACACGGAAAACAATGGTATTGTTAGATCAATATAAAATTTCTTGTCGGTTAAAGCCTCTTTAATATATTGTATTGTAGGAGGTATCTCTGACAGCATTTCGAAGAAACCATCTTTTGTATCAGCATTATACATCAGCTTGTCTGTAGTCCTATAGAAATTTGCAATAGATTCAACAGATGATTCCCTAACCATAGTAACAAAAAAATTCTCAAATTCAGTCACCAAATCCTTGTTAGGATGCAAAGTAGCAAAATAATACAAGCCATTAGCCAATATCAGATTCTTAGCTCTCTCGTATAAATTTACCCCCTGATTATAATACATAGTCTCGACTAGTATATTAACAATATTGGCATAGATACAATATCTTTTGTATGCAAATGAAGGAAGTACATGATTATCATCCATTAGTGGATGGTTAAATATTTTATCCAGCATCGCCCTACCATGAGGATTAGTATACATGCCTTTGAAATGAAGTTCCTTTCCCCATTCACAATAGCCAATATCTTTCTTCATGCAAGCGACCTCATCATCTGTCATCCTAATAGATGCCAAAGCAAAATAAGGTTGTTCTTTATTCGTTAAATCTGGCCCTGTATATCCAGCCTCGTCAAAATACAACATACATTTTATAATTTAGTTGTTACAACTACAATTTTCTGTCCATTTTAGTCATAAGAAATACCGAACACATTCCATAGTTTCTCAGCCTCTTCTTGCAACTTCTGCGGATTCTGCTTAGCCAGTTTCTTCAAATTGAGTAACTTCCATTGTACGGATGGATAATCTTTAAAGTACTCAAATTCGTATCCATCCCACTCAGGCTGACCAGATTCGAAACTAATCAGGAACTTCTTGTCCGCTTCTGTCATCAGAGACTTTACATCATTAATGAGTTTTGTACGGATTTCTTTAAACTCCTCGTATGTAAATGGAATATCTGTCATACCAGAGAACTGGTTTTCCATTGCTTCTCGTTGGTCTATCAGACTGGGAGCAAAAGACTCGTGTATTGGTCTATCGCTCCCAAGCAAGCAGAAAATGAGTCCCTCACGGCAATCGTTCAAAGGAATATCCATATACTTTACATCAAACAAATCACGAGGATGTTGGCGCGAAAGTGCTGCTGCAATCTTGCCACCATACAATTGAGTTAGGGGCACAACATTTGCCTCACAAAAGAGAGAAAACTCTTCCTGTGCCTTCTCAGTCAATGGTATAGTTTGTACCTCGCCTCCTACAATACCTCTCTTGGTCTGGTTGACCTCTATCTTCACCTGCTTACCTCGATACTCGCATAACAGTTTACATGTATTGAAGTTGGGAACAACGTGCATCCCTTTGAATGCTTTCTTTGCCTTGTCAGCAATGGATTTTAGATGCAAATTGATGTCATCCAAACTTGTCTGACGGTTAGCCAATGGGATATAGGTTAAATCAATATCTACAGAATAACGTGGCAAGTCCTTCAAGAAAAGATTGATGGCAGTACCACCATGTATGGCAAACACCTCCTCTTCCATCACTATCGGAATAAGACGGAGTAGCAGTTCTACTTTCTGAGCGTAAACACTTGATCTTATATCATTCATATTCTGCAAGTTCTTTGAATAATAAACCTTTTATACACATTATGATTATCAAATACAAAACGCTTATATTCAATGCTTTACAGTTGTAATTTTTGCCTAAGTCACGGATAAGTCACAAATATTTTCTGCAAACACCACTTTTAAGTTACTTTAACTGCATCAGTGAGCCAAAATCACAAAATTGAGGCTGTTACATGGCAAATTCACGGAGTCCACTTCTATCATAACATATTCTTGGATATAATTCCAAAAACACAATATCGAGTTTGTTTTAGTACGATTTTAGTCCGAAAATCATACTCTAAAGTTAAGTATTGTTGTATTTTGGCATGACATGAGGAAAAAATTCTTATATTGGTGAGTACCAGCCTTAACTTTGCATCGCTTTTGACAACAAGGGCATAGAGAATCGATAACGCCACTCAGGATAACGCATATATAATAGGTGGCAAGTATAAACCAAAAAATATTAAGGTATGAAAGATTTGTTTTCAAACTCACGACACGACAACGAAATCAAGAGAGACGTTGTCGAACTGAAAAACAGGATGGATGCTGTGGAGCATCTTCTCGACAATGCAAAGGATGTGCTCACTCTGGAAGAGGCTGCTGCCTTCATGGGCATGAAAAAGAGTACGCTTTACAAACTGACCCATGAACAGGCTATCCCTTACTGGAAGCCTAATGGCAAACTCATCTATTTTGAGAAGTCGGAACTCATTGCTTGGATCCGACAGAACAAAATGCAGTCCAAAACGCAGATTTCCAAAGAAGCGGAACGGTTGATCGCAGGAATGGAGGTGCAGGCTTGTACCATACATCATTCACTCAAGTAGGGTGTGGAGGGAAATATGAAGAAGGAAGAACTTATCTGCATCATCAGAGAGCGTGATACACTTCTTGCCGATGCCGTCAGCCAAATGGTGGACTATGTAACTGACAAATATCCGGCTGCATATCCGAACAAGGAACAGACCGCAGCAGTGAACAGATACCTTCAATCTGTAAGGGCTGATGGGGATGGAACGATGTCAAAGGAGAACAGTGAGCACAGGAGGATTGCCTCTCAGCGAATCACTCTCAATGCCATTCGCCTGCTTGACTGGGAACAACAAAACCGTATGCAGGATGTGCTTGACCACATCGCTTACGACCGTGACTATTATCTTCCTGAGCGAGGATGGAAAATGCGAAGGTAAGACCTGCAGATGGGACACCTGGGATAACATCACACTCTATAAAGATGAAAAACAGAATCATTCATTACTGTATAGTCCTTTCACTCGAACAGGAAGATTTCTTGAATAGTGCCAAGTCGGGAGTGGACAGATACCGATTCGTCCATTTCCTCGCACGTCACGCAGTCATAGAGCAAACCGTTTGCAAGGTGAAAGGCTATTCAGTAAGTTTGCAGGTTGGACAAGTGGCTTTTGCCGAGGGTGAACTGGCAAGACTATTCGGGTGTGAACGCAAGACAATTCAACGACTTGTGGAGAACATGAGGGCATTGCAACTCGTCTCAACCAATAGTACCAACCGTGCTACAGTCTTTACGCTTCTCTATCTGTCGGGTTGGCTCGTTGATGGCTATATGGTGAAGAATCCATATTATCAAAGACCATTGGCAAGGACAAGACATGAACAGTCCGCAGGTGTCCCATCTGATATAACTCAGATCTCACCAGCCAAGCCTACTTCTTCCCTCTGTTCAAATGAGAAGTCAGACGGAGAGGAAATAGGTGAAACAGGAAGAAAAATGACGGATAGACAGAAAAGCCCATTGTGTGATAGGACAACGGACTGTTTCACGAACTTACAGGACGGTGAAATGTCGCCTGAATGACGGTTGTGATGGGCTGTACTGGAGGAATACGGATGAAGCACGCACCTCAATACCATATTTTTTCTTTTTTGACTGTAAGAGTCTTATTAGTGCGAGGAGAATCGGGGTGTGGAAAGTGTTCTGCACGTGAACGGTCTGAAATGTGGCAGAAGATAACGAAGGCTTGCCCGAGTTATAGCCCACTATAACTTCTCCGCTGCGCTCCCGAAGTTGTGGGCTCTCCCGAGAGGCTGGGCTTTGCCCCGTCCCAGTCAAGGCTCTGCCCCGACACCCTGGCAAGGACTTTCTGCCCTATGCAACCCGACCAAAGAGTGACCCTCTCTCTGGACTCTCCGCTCATTGGCTATCCGCCCCTAAGAACCCTGAGCATGGAGTGCCCCTCCCTGCACCCACCACATGGGGACACCATCCCCAAGACCCCTTAATTCATTCATCAAAGATTCAAAACATTATGGCAGAAGTATCTTGTATCAATATAAAGCCGTGCAACATCGGCAGTAGCGAGGCTCACAACAGACGCACAGAGCAATACATGGCTTACATCAATGAAAAGGATGTCTATATTCGCAGAGACTTATCATCAGACAATGAGGCTTGGGTCTCACCTGAATATGGAGAAAAGACTTTGCAGCAGTGCTATGACGAACTTGGCATCATGGTCAAGGAAAAGACTGGCAAGGCATTGCAGACAAAAAGCCGGGAGAGGGTGAACAAGAAGACTGGAGCGGTGAAGAAAGTCACAGGCAGCAGTCCCATCCGCGAGGGTGTCGTACTAATTAAAAACGATACCACTATGGGTGACCTTGTCCGTTTCGCACAGGAGTGTCAGAAGAGGTGGGGAATATGCGCCATCCAGATTTTTATACATAGGGATGAAGGGCATTATGACAACACGGAAAACGGAGGTAAACCCGAATGGAAACCCAATTGTCATGCCCACATACTGTTTGACTGGATGGATCATGCAACTGGCAAATCCTGGAAACTCGACAGGAAAGCCATGTCGGACTTGCAGACACTCGCAGCTGAGACATTGAACATGGAACGTGGTAGGAGTAAGGAGGAGACCGGGAGGGAACATCTGGAGCGTAACGACTTTATCCTTGCCAAGCAGAAAGAGGAAACGGCACAGGTCTTGGAGGACAGAAAGAAAGCGGAGAAAGAGAAACACGAAGCCCAGATGCAGGTGAGGGCTGCGAACAAGGAGAAAGGAAGGCTTGACTCGGAAATAGAGAAACGACAATCGGAAAGCGACAGACTTGACAAGGAGATTGCGGACAAGAAAGAGCGTGCAAAACTGGCAGACAAGGCTAACACGGACGGCATCAAGCATGGAGTGGCAAACCTATTCGGTATGGGGAGGTATGCAGCCATCGAGAAGCGCAACAAGGAACTTGAAGAGTCTGTGCCCAAAGAGAAACAGCGGCTGCAAAAGCAGTTTGTTGAAGCAGTCAGGCAGGAGGTGAATAAAGCAGTCGCACCCTATAAGGAACAAAAGGCGGCGGACAGATCGCTTATCAACTCCCTTCAATCCAAGGTCTCGGTTTTGTCAGAAACGAACATGGAACTAATCGACAAAAACTCTCGCATGGAGCATATTCACCAAGCTGACATAAAGTGGCGTGACCATCTGCTTTTGATGTTTGCAGAAATGTTCTATCATGCCAAGGAACTCTTCCGTAAGGCTGTTGATGCCATTATCTCTCTTGCCACTCCCACCCATCAAGGAAGACATCAAGATATATTCCACAATGAGGAGGCTACTGCCATCAAGGCTACCATGAACGAATTTGCCGACACTGAATCCGAACGAATCAGCATCGGCAAATGGCTTGTTGGTTATGCTGCCTCTAAGGCAGAGTTGTCTGACAAGGATGTATATCATGCTCAAAGCGAGGTGGATGGGGTGGCACAAGGAAGGTATGACTGGAGGATAGCACGTGGACACGGTCGGAATTTGAGCTAATACGTCTTATTTGTATTAGGATGCAATTCTTTCAAAAACACCAAGACCATTGTTATCCTTCATTGTGCTTAATCTCCATTTGGTATAATTTGTAGAAACTCTCTTTTATCTCATCCCTAATCCTTTGGAACTCAGAAAGAATGTAATCCTCACTTCCTTTGCTGTTTGAAGGGTCTTCAAACCCAATGTGCAACCTACGTTTGACTGTACCGATGAAGGCCGGACAACTTTCGTTTGCTCCCCCACAAACAGTAATCACATAATCCCAAGACTGTTGCAGGAAATCATCTACACTTTGTGGGATATGGGAGGATATGTCAATACCTACTTCTTGCATGACTTTCACGGCAAGCGGATTAACACGCTCAGCAGGTTGCGTACCTGCTGAACAGACAGTGAGTTTGTCATCGAACGATTGCATAAAGCCATGTGCCATCTGGCTACGGCAACTGTTTCCTGTACATAGAATAAGAATTCTCATCGTTAGTTATAATATGATGTTGAACAAATAGCCGGAGAGGATGATGAACAGGGTGACAGTAGCGAAGAACAGGGCTATGAGCCGCCATGTCATCACCTTTTTCAGAAGAGTGGCTTCGGGAAGCGACAAACCAACGACCGCCATCATGAAGGCTATGGCTGTGCCAAGAGGGATTCCCTTTGCCACAAACACCTCAACCACGGGCACTATACCTGCCGCATTGGCATACATCGGCACGGCAAGGAGAACACTGAGCGGCACGGCAAACCAGTTGTCGCGCGACATATACTGCTCGAAGAAGCCTTCGGGAACAAAACCGTGCATGAACGCCCCTATACCGATGCCTATCAGTACATAGAGAAGTACGCTGCGCACTATCTGCCATGCGTCGCTGATGATGGTCGGAAGTCGTTGTAGGAAGGTGGTATCGTCCTTTTCCCATTCAGCCGACTGACGCTCCGACTGTGCCTGCACCTGTTTTACCCAGTCGCTCAGATAAGGTTCGAGTCGCATCCGTCCCAATACTATACCTCCTATGCAGCCCAAGAGGATGCCGCTCGCAACATAAATTGCAGTAGCTTGCAAGCCGAACGAGCCGAGGAACATTGCCACGGCAACTTCATTGACAAGAGGTGAAGTGATGAGGAATGCAAGCGTGACGCCAAGCGGTATGCCGCCTTTGACAAAACCGATGAACAGCGGTATTGAGGAACATGAGCAGAATGGGGTGATTGCTCCGAAGACGGATGCAAGCAGATATTGCAGCCCGTAAAGACGATGACTGACGAGGTAGTTTCTCAGTCGCTCAATGGGGAAATAGGCATTCACCACGCCCATAACACTGCTGATGATAAAGAGCAGAAGCAATATCTTTATGCTGTCATAGACGAAGAAGTTGACAGCACCGCCCAATGCGGTGGTGCTGTCCAATCCAATCACTTCATAGATGAGCCAATCGGCAAACTGTTGTATCATAACCTTAGATGCCCAAAAGCTGTTTTACCTCTGCCTCTGTAGGCACTTTACCTTTCATCACCACCTTGCCGTCAATGACGATGGCTGGTGTTGACATGATGTTGTAGCGCATGATTTCCTCGATGTCATCCACCTTGGTCAGCTCTGCGTCCAACCCATTTGACTTCACAACGTTCTCCACTACGGCGAACACTTTTTTGCACTTGGAGCATCCAGGACCAAGTACCTTGATTTCTTTCTTTTCCATAATTGTTTATAAATAAAATGTATAAGCGTAATATAATCCCACAAGTATAAAGAGTGCAGCCACGAAAAGGTTGAACCATTTCTGAAACACTTGCATCTTGTGATAAAAACCCGCAATATTTGCCACGCTGTAGGCAATTGTCCAAGCCACAGCCATCACGGGCAATCCCGTAGCCAAGGCATAGACAGCAGGTAAGGCATAGCCACCTAAAGCCGATGCCGACATAGGTATGAGCATACCAAAGTAGAACAGTCCGCTGGTAGGGCAGAACGCCATAGCGAAAAGCACGCCAAGCAACAAACTTCCCCATGCACCTCTTAGCCGTTCGCCACGTTCCGATGCGTTGATTCCGAAACGAGCCAACGAAAGTCGGTCGCCAAACAGCATCAGCAGTCCAACGCCAATCAGCACAGGACTAAGCAACACCTCGCCCCAACTGCTTACTTCCGACTGAATATCGAAAGTGTCGATGCCGCTTCGAAGCATATAGATGAGCAATGCACCAAGCAGTGAGTATGCCAAGATGCGTCCGAGAGTGTAGAGTATGCCATAGAGAAACGTGCGGTTTTTGCTCTCTATATCCTTGCTTATGAATCCGATGGCAGTGATATTTGTCGCAAGCGGACAAGGACTTACCGCCGTGAGCAGTCCGAGGATGAAAGCCGTTAGCACGGGCACCTCGCTCCCTTCAAGCCATGTTTGCAGTATTTCCATCACGCAGACCTATTTCAGCAGTTCACAAATCTTTCCACTCACCCCCTTCTTGAACTCCTCGCAGTTGTTGCGGGCGTTCTTGAAGGCAAACTGCGTCATGTCGTTGCGCTTCTCCTTGCCGTCTTTCCAGCTGTTTACATAGAGCGACGACCAACTTACGCGATAGTCCTTGGCTATCTTCGCACCATCAGTTGTGGAGATGTCAACCACCTTGAACACAACCTTGCCTTTTTTCTTTTCGGCTGCAAAGGTATTATCAACCACCTCACGGGCATACTTCTCGATAGCCTTGCATGTCACGCAACGCTGTTTGCCGTGGAAATACATCACTTCCACATGGTCTTTCACTTTAGTCTGTGCCATCATTGTCATGGCAACCAGACTCATCACTAAAAATAATAACTTTCTTTTCATAAACATTAATATATCATTTGTAATTCGTAAAACAACGAACATATAAATTATAAAGAAAGGGGCAAATGGCAGATGCCCCTAATCTTTAACAACAACCATCCTTTTTACACAGGCACTGTCCGAAGAAGCCTCCAAAGAGTTCCTTCGCCAATTGCCAGTTGTCGCGGTTGATGCAGTATTTCACTTTCGGTGCCTCCACCTCTCCCTGTATCAGTCCAGCATCCTTTAATTCCTTCAGATGCTGTGATACCGTGGCTTTAGCGATGGGCAGTTCCTCGTGGATGTCGCCGAAATAACATGTCTCCTGCTTGGCAAGAAACTGCAGAATGGCAATGCGAGCCGGATGTCCCATTGCCTTGGCAAATCGCGCCAACTGCTCCTGTCTTATGCTATAATCCTTGTTTGCCATATCAATTCTCTATTCACTTATCTTGAATTTCGTTCGCAAAGTTACGAACATTATTTCTCCTAACCAAAAGAAATCTGTTTTTTCTGCATATATACCTCAAAGATTTAACTTATATTGACGAAAAACGCAAAACTAACCTTCGTAATGAGGCTTATCATTGCTCAAACTGGACGTCGTGCATGAAATCGGGTATCATATCCACAGCTTCACGTTTCTTCTTGTCAACGATGTTGCCATAAATCTGCGTTGTTGTCACCCTGCGATGCCCCAGCAATTTGCTCACGGTGTAGAGGTCAACACCCAAAGTAAGCATCATTGTAGCGCAAGTGTGTCGCGCGCAGTGAAACGACAGGTGCTTGTGGATTCCGGCTTCCTTGGCAATCTCTCTTATCTTGTCGTTCACATATTGTTCAGAAACAAGAGGGAAGATAATATCAGAAGACGAGACTCCATCAGCACGTTCGGGTAGCCAGTTTAGTATTTCTGGTGACAGAGGATTTGACAGCCTGTCACGAGTCTTCTTCTGACGGATTTCTATCTTGTAGTTGTCACCCACCTTCTTTATATCTCCCCATGTGAGTTTGCGGACATCGCTGACACGCAGACCGCATATGCAACTGAACACAAATGCCTGTTTTTCCAACAGATGTCGGGTTTCAACGGCAGCAAACCGTCTCAACTCTTCCAATTCCAAATAGTCACGCTCACTTTCTGTCCCTTTGACATAGTCAGAGACTTTGAACTCTTCTGTCGGATTATTAGGGAGTATTCCATCCCTGTATGCCTTGCCTATCACTGAGCGCAGAACTGAATAGACCGCCACAATGGTATTGTTGCCCAACCGTTTGCCTTCCTTGTTTTTATAATGATAGGAGGGAACATACTCTATCAGCCTAAAGATAAAATCTTTGAGAAAATTCCTGTCTATCTTGCGGAAGGTCATGCGGTCGGTATAGAACTCTTTCACAAACCTTGCCATGTTGCGGTATGCTTGCTTGGTCTTTTCTGTTATATTCTCTTTCTCGCAGAGTTGCTCCACATAGTCGCTGAACTTTACTGTTGAACCTTGGGGAGTTGACAACTCAGATATGCGTCTGTCATCCTGCAAGTCTTGCAGCCTTTGCCCTTTTCTCGCCTGTGCCATCTGCATCACATTGTCATTGTGAACCTTCACCTCTTTTCCCTTACCAGGCAAGAGGTAAAGTTTCAGAAACTCAAACATCCTCTTACCGTTGCAGGTGTAGTCGAGGAATATGGACTTGCCTCCATCCTTTGTGTTACGGAAACGTATTTTTACTGGGTCTGTTATCCGTGTTCTCATGCTGTCTCTGTTGTAGTCAATGATGGTATCAGTTTTACAGCCTCTTCCTTTTTCTTGTCTATAAGCCGTGCATAGACCAATGTCTGCTCCACACTTGAATGTCCGAGGAGTTTGCTCACGGTATAGATGTCAACTCCAAGCGTAAGCATCATGGTGGCAAACGTATGACGACTGCAGTGAAAGGTTATGTGCTTGTCGATGCCTAACTGCTTGGTCATTATTTTCAACTTGCGATTTACAAGTCCCTCATAGTAAAGAGGAAATACATGGTCAGACCCCTTAGCACCTCCTCTTTCCGGCAGCCATTTCATGGCATTTGCCGAGATAGGCAGGTACAAAGGCTTTTCTGTCTTTTCCATTGTGATGCTTACCGACACTCCCTCTTCTGTATATATAAAGGTGTCCCAAGTCAGTTGACGTATGTCGCTGCTCCGCAATCCGCAAAGACAGGCAAAGATGAAGGCGCGCTTCTCCAACTCGTACTTTGTATCAAGCCTCATAAAAGCCTGTAGTTCTGGAATTTCAAGATAAGCCCTCTCGTGTTCTTCGATGGTTAGTCTGCTTTGCAGGGAGAACTCTTTAGTGGGATTTCTTATGATAAGTCCGTCCTTATAGGCATGGTTTATCATCAGTCGCAAATAGGTATAAAGAGTGCGGACAGTTGTGCCAGCTAACTTGCGAGGGTTCTTGAAAGGATAGTTGTGTCCGGCATCAACGGTTTTCAAGAAATCGATGAAGCCTCCAAGGAAATCCACATCAAGTTCTGCGAATGGGATTTCAGAGGAAGCATATTCAACCAGCCGTTTGAGCATTTTGCCCAAAGCGTTTGCAAAGTCTGTCCTACCGTCAGCCATAGCTTTCTCTTTCTTTGCTGAAACATAATCCACGAAGTTACCCTTAGAGGCACGGCGGCTGATGACACCAAGCCTCTCACGGCTGTACTTCTCAGTCATTTGCCTCACCATGTCTTCGACAAGTTGAAGTGTTTGCTTATTAGACTGCGCATCACATGGTGTGCTTTCTGGGACAAGGAACAAGCCGAGGAACTTATACGTGTGCCTTTCGCTTTTGTTCTCTTCCCCAGTCGCAAGGTTGTAAACAGTAGAGTCGAGAAAGATGCTTTGTCTTCCATCGCTCAGTTTTCGGAATCTGATTTTTATCGGGCTGTTTGCCGATGTCGTTTTCTTCTTTTTCGTTTTCATATCGTGTTTCATTATTTTATCTGCATGCAAAGTTACGAAATCTTCTTGAAAACGAGTCACGGAATAGTCACAGCAACAGTCAAATTATATGGTTGCCAAATCAAAACAAGAAAGCCAAAAGAAATGAAAGGAAAATACTTTGAATACGCTGTAACACAATTATTTATGCAAGTTTAACTTATAAATTCTGCGAATATCGTTTGATTAGGTTGACATAGGGTAATCTTCTTCTTGACTTCTTGTTACCGAGATTAATAGTTCATAATAATCTCGAGCATTTTCTCTTGATGTTGAACCATATCTTCGACATTCCATTCTAAACCAAATAGACGCTTAATATTTTTGTTCTTAATTCCTGCATCGTAATTATCCTGACATATCTGTAGCATAATTCGGAACTTTAAAGAAGCTATACTCACTGGGTTTGACTTTGTATCAAGATAGCGATTCTTTTTATCAATTGGATTCAAATTCGAACCAGAACTATTTGCATCAGACCCTATCATGGCAAAATTGCCAAAGCAATTTATATCATGCGTACTAATTGGCATATCATCACCAGCCTTGGCTTGTGGATAATAATGTTCCAAACTTTTTCTAGTTCGTGAGAAATAGAAGTTATTGAAAACATCTAACTCAAAGTCACTACAACCTAATGCTTTGAAAAAGTCTATTCTATTACGAGAGTCCTTCTTTGCATTGTTTCCACGAAGTTCCTCTGCATATTTCTTCCAAATTTTATAATCCGTATAGTTAAATACGTAAAGAGGTATATTGCATGAACCAATAGAATAAATACTATCAAAATCTCGCTCAACATCTTCTAATTTAACGTTTAGTTCACTTCCATTAAGAATAGTATCATCAAAACTATTAGGTTTGGGCTGATTCATATCATTGAGTTTGCTCGCATCAAGATACACATCGAAGAAATATTTATCTGCCAGTTTTCTTAAGAACTCCACATAGTTATCAAGGTCACAATCCTCGAACAAATGGTATAAACAATAGAACAAATAGTTCTTTCTTTGTTTGGGTGTGAAAGCGACTTCAAACATGGAAAGTAATTGGATTACTTCGTTTTGTTGTGCTTTTCTATCCTCATACAAATCCTTTAGATAAGCAGCCTTATTACCTTTCTTATAATAATATTGCAACTTCCAGGGATTCTCTAAGACTCTGTCTTCTCCATTTGCATGATGAATCACATAATTATCAAGAAAATATTTAGCCAAGAGGAGATTGTATGCAAAGTCCTTAACGAACTCTGGGGTAAGATTTACCTTCTCGAACTCCTTAATGAGTTCTTTATCGTCAAGCGTAAAACTCAAAGGATCGAAATCATCTTCATTCCACGACCTTGTAATTTTCAAGACAATCAATAGAAAATTCGGAAAGTCTATTATCGGTTGGAAATGATCGTTATTGTCAAATTCTCCATATTTATCTATCATTCTTATAGGTGAATATAAAAGTTCTGAAATAGTTTTCATACCTAATGACGAAGATGAGCCTACATTAGAACTAGGGAACTCGTCGAAAGACTCTATAACAAAATCTTCCATAGTTTTACCAAAGACATTTATATCAGGAAGTTTCTGTTGAATATAGAAACCCATGTCGCTACAAGCCTCCCATATACGACTAAACTTCTGCATCGCGTCGTCATCACCTGTTAATTGATTGCTGAGTTTAGCTTTTATTATCTCATGCTTTTCTAACTGCTCACCACGAGAGTTCATAACCTCAAAATAGTGATTTAAATCCACATCTTTCGGCACACGATAGTGAATGATATGTACCTTGTTCAAGAAAAAATCCTGGAATGCTTCCATGTCAGCCTTCTTTTCGCCAACAATGTCTTTGAGTGCTTCCTTTGCATAATTGAATCCGTCAACAATACCCTGATCTTTTTCTTCACTAAACTTAGGCATTTTCTCTATTGTCGTAGCAGAAATCTTTCTTGCAGAATAAGTAAGATGGTTTCCAATCGTTTCAATACCCAAAGCCTTCAAGATAATGTAAATTGTTGTCAGACGCTGTTGACCATCAATAACTTCATAGATATTCTCGTCACGCTTGTATGTGACAAGAGTACCGATATAGTAAACTGAATTCGTCATCGAATCATATACATCATTTATCAAAGCACATATTTCTTCACGTTCCCAAGCATAATTACGCTGATAGATAGGTATTTTGTATAAGATAGATGTCCCTCTGTTCGAGAAATAGATGTCGTTAATCGAACATTCTTCAAGAATAGTTTTCAAATCTTTCATAGCCATTATTATTTATAGAAACCATTTAATTGGAAGAAATACAGATAGTTTTTATACACACCATCTTTTTCATCCTTAAGATTCTTCAATATTTCACCATTGCCACTATACTCACAGCATTCCTGCGCCCAACCATCTTTAATGTCCTCATTAGAAAGCGGATTAAGTTTATCTGCCAAAGCACTTAGTAAAGAGGCTGGCGTATCTTGTTTAGCAATCAGCTTATACATATTGAATGTATTAATTTTATCACTCCACCCCATAATATAATTCTGTGCAGAAAGCCAGCCGAGGTTAGTGTATTGCGCTCTCAATGAATAAGCCCATATAAACGCATATATAACAAATTGTTCAAATAGTTCCATATCTTCTTTCGTCGGATATGTTTCTGGACAAAATCTATCAACATAAAGTAGAACAGAGGTATCAAACATCAGACGTGCTATGCCATTACCTATACCTTTTTTGAAATATCGATCCAGAGTTTTAACTATAATATTATCGTTGATATAGAACCCCTCATACTTATTGTTGTTCTGTATATCCTTGAGTATATTATAGTAGTGTTTTGTATATTCAAAGAATGGCTTGCCTGCAATTATTGGTGTGTTCAGCTGGAACGCATTTACATTTCGAGTTCCCGAAACAAAAGGCATAGCAGAAGAGTTAACCATGTCAGCATAGCAATAGGCACTCTTATAGAATTGGGCATAAGGTGTCCTTGCAGAACGTGTAATACCTTTGAACATCTGGATAAGTAAGTGATCTAAATTATTTTTATATATAAGTACTAACATGGCTCATTTTTCGTTTTATAGAAAAAGTAGAATTATGAAACCAATAAAAGTACTTGAATTATCAGAGGTTGATCGCCTCAAATTAGAGAAAGGCTATCATAATGGCCCTACTCATAGTTTTCGTATCAGATGCAAATCCATATTGCTGAAGTCAGAAGGTAAATCAGCTCTCCAAATAGCAGAAATGCTTGAGGTGACTGTACCTACTGTCTACGCATGGGTAAAA
>ERZ779669.74-NODE-74-length-58989-cov-9.263176_pt1 | contig 58989 bp, 50 predicted proteins | sample MGYA00511372_ERZ779669 | MGnify/ENA primary metagenome ERZ779669 (study PRJEB29588, sample SAMEA1967891) | human gut metagenome | biome: human gut; feature: human-associated habitat; material: faeces | place: Denmark | collected 2008/2010 ... | reverse complement strand
TATGTGCTTTTGGGGCTTTCAGCCCGTTTTGTTTGACTTTTGACACACCCTCCTCTTTTTATATCTGTCAGATTCTCTTTCGATCAGAACCTGTCGTGCATTTTCTTCGAAGTCATTTTGTATACCAATGTGCCGCCGTTCATTATGGCAGCGTGGTCGATATAGTTCTTCGAGAGCTTCTTGCCGTTGAGCGTGATGCTCTCTACGTATTTGTTTGCCTCAGAGAGTCCGTCGGCTATGACGGTGAATGTCTTTCCGTTCTGCAAGTGAACAGTTATCTTCTTCATCTGAGGTGCTCCGAACACGTATTGGCCGCTCACTGGGTTGACAGGATAGAATCCCATAGCCGAGAGCATATACCATGCTGACATCTGACCGCAGTCGTCGTTGCCGCAAAGACCGTCTACAGTAGGACGATACTGAGTGTCGAATATCTCGCGAATGAGTTCCTGAGTGCGTGACGGACGACCTGCCAATGCATAGAGATAAGCCACGTGATGACTCGGTTCGTTGCCGTGTGCATACTGTCCGATAAGTCCTGTCACGTCCGAAAGATTACTTTCAAGTTTCAAGGTGAAGAACTGGTCGAGCTTCTTAAGGAAAGGTTTCGGTCCACCAAACAGCTTGATGAGTCCCGGAATGTCGTGCTGCACCTGCCAGGTGTATTGCCATGCGTTGCCTTCGGTATAATCGCCGCCTATGCTTTCGGAATGTGCGAGGTTGCTCGGGTCGAACGGTGTCTTCCAAGTTCCGTCCGAAAGGCGCGGACGCATAAACTGTGTTGATTTGTCGAAGAGGTTCTTGTAGAACTGTGAACGACGTGCAAAGTACTGCTCGTCCTGCTTCTTGCCCATAAGTCGAGCCATGTCGTAGGCGCAATAGTCGTCGTACATCGACTCCAATGACGATGAAACCGACTCTGCTTCGGTAAGGTCGGTTGGCAGATAACCGTATTTCATATAGTTTTCCCAGTCGCTCTTGAGCTTGTGCGAAACGGTCTGTGTCTTCTTTATGGCTTGGAAAGCACGTTCGGCATCAAATCCGCGGAAGCCTTTATGATAAGCTTCGGCAACGATAGACACAGCATGGTTTGCCACCATACAGTAGTTCTCCTTGCCCCACAGTCCCCAAATAGGAAGAAATCCCTGCACTTCGGCTTGTTCAACGAGCGAGTTGACCATACCATCAACGCGGTCGGGCATTACGATAGTGTAGAACGGATGTGCAGCACGATAAGTGTCCCAACACGAGAAGGTAGAGTAGAAGTTGCCGCCTTGTGCCTTTACAATCTTGTCATCGGCGTTGCGGTACATTCCGTCGACATCGGCTATCTGGTTGGGCTGTATCAAAGCGTGATAGAATGAAGTGTAGTAGTTCTGCTTCTGTTCCTCAGTACCGTCAATGTCAATGCGCTTCAGATATGCGTTCCAGTCGTCGTGGGCGGCAGTCTTGACGGCTGCAAAGTCCCAACCCGGCAATTCTGCCTGAAGATTCTTCTTGGCTCCGTCGATGCTTGTAGTAGACATGGCTATCTTCATGAGCAGCTGTTCGCCCTGGTCGATGCCGTCGAATGTAGCAACAATGCGTTCGCCCTTCTCCGTATCGGCAGCCTTGGCAAGAGTAACGTGGCTTGCTACGGGACGGTTGAACTTGATAACGAAGTAGTAGTCTTGCTTCACCCATACGGTATTCTGTACATGTCCTACAAGAGTGTTGGCATCTTCCCAACGGGTTTCGCACAGATTTACCTGCGAGTGATACTGCTTGTCATTCCACGACGGGCCATGCTGCAGGTCGATAAGTACAGATGTAGAGTCGGCTGAGTCGTAGGTGTAGCGATGGAAAGCAACATGCGGTGTGGCGGTAAGCTCAGCCTTCACCTTGGCATCAGAAAGATACACCGAGTAATAGCCCGGTGTGGCAAATTCCTGTGTCTTCACATAATGCGAGCGGTACTGGTCCCACTGTCGTGTGCGGCTTCCTGTAGACGGCATGACGAGAATGTCGCCAAGATCCATACATCCCGTTCCGTTCAGATGGTCTTGTGTAAAGCCCCATATGATAGAATCGCTGTAGACATACTCGGCACAATAGTGCCATCCCACACCGCCAGTTACCGGACTGGTCTGTATCATTCCGAACGGTCGGCATGCTCCGGGGAATGTGTGTCCGTTGTCGGCATTGCCTACGAATGGGTTGACATACTTGGTGTAGTCAGTCTGTTTGTCGGCAGCATGCACGCCGGTAGATAACAGGCACAATGCTGCAATAGGCAGACTGAATAAGAACCCTTTTGTTTTGTTCATTGTTTATGATTTATTTAATATAGTTTTTATTTAGGTTAAATGTGGTGATGCAAAGTTAGTGCTTTTTGTTGAAATGGCATAAAAATAGGGTATGCCATTTTCGGCATACCCTTACATATTTATAATAATTAATGTACAAATAAGTATCAGACTCTTTGTTTTCTTGGTATTGGTCTGAACATTGTATAGCGCATTGTTGCATATTTGAATAGCAGGTACATCAAATATCCTACGCACATTCCTGTTATTCCTCCGCATACTACGTCGCCCAAATAGTGTACGCCGAGGTAGATTCGCGAGTAGCTGACTATCATAGCGAGTGAGAACATGAAAATCGTGAAGTAGCGTTTCTTCACAATCTTCGAGCCGAATACAGCCGCTCCGAATGCGTTGGCAGCGTGGCTCGACATGAATCCGTATGAACTGCCGTGATAGTTGTTGACATAATGCAGCAGACTGGCTATCTGCAAGTTGTGCGACGGACGCAGACGTGCTATCCACGGCTTGAACAATGACGATGCTATCTGGTCGCACAGGGTGATGGTCAAAGCAAGTACAAGTACTGTCAGTACCATCATTCGCCAGTTGCGGGAGTGCTTGAATGTATAATATAGGAAGAACAGAGCTATGGGCACCCAAATAAGGCGCGATGAAAACGTCCAGAATGTAGCGTCGGCAATGCTGCCCATGTTGTTGTTCAGATAAACTGTGGCCGACTTGTCAGCCGAGTCGATTGTTTGAATGATGTCCATAAATGCGCTAAGAAAGTTCTAAAGAGTCTTTTCGGGCGCAAAGGTATAACAATTTTCGCTAAAAGTGTACTATTTAAGAATTGTTTTTGTTTTATTAGTATAAAAAAGGTTCAAATTGAAAAGGGGTCCTTTTGGGTTGCAAAAGGGCTACATTTGCATTGCAAAAGGAGTCCTTTTAGAAGGCAAAAGGAGTCCTTTTGAAGTCTAAAAGGACTCCTTTTGCAGAGGCGCAATATAAATGCTGTTTTTATATAACATAAAAGTTGGTGAGCCTTATATAAGTTCTCCCTTATGCTCAATGCAGAACCGTTCGCCCAATGCAAAGCCTTCTTCGTACAGGCGTTCAAGTTTGGCGGTGTCCTTTTCCATTCGTGTCACCTCCATCGGTCGTTCGGGACGGATGCATATAATCTTTCCTTCATCCTCAAGTTGTTCCACCAGTTCCAGTTGCTGACGATAAGCCTCAATCCTTCGGCTCAAAGCTACGCGCAGACGTGGGTACTTCTTATATATAAAATGTGGAATCTTGTGGTCGCGTCCGCTCGGTCGGTAGCCCCGGTTGCGTGTCAGCACGAGTACGTTCTTGCTGTGTCCCGTCTCAATGGAGTGCATCACGGGTATAGAATCGACAATGCCGCCGTCGAGCATAGGCGTTCCGTCAACGTTGACAATCTTGCATACGAAAGGCAGCGAGCTTGAAGCGTGGGCTATGTCAGTAAGACGCTGGCGGTCATGATGCTCCTGCAGATATTCGGCACGGCCCGTAAGGCAGTTGGTAGTGACCATCTCGAAGGTGGCGTCGCTGCCGAAGAAGGTGTCGTAGTCGTAAGGGATATACTCGTTAGGGAATTTGTCGTAAAGCAATTTGGCATCCAATATGCAACCTTGCGTTACGAAATGGCGCATACCAATATAGTCGTAGCGCGCCAGATAGTCGATGTTTGACACGCGGGCACGTCGCGGCTGGTGGCTCATATACGACAGACCATTGCACGCACCTGCCGAAACAGCCACTACATGTTTGAAGTAAAGGTCGTGTTTCATAAAGCCGTCGAGCACGCCACTTGTGAAAACTCCTCGCATGCCACCGCCCTCAAGCACCAGTCCTGTATTACTGTCAATAGTCATAATGTCCCTTTCTTTGATGTTTTTCGTCTGCAAAAGTAGTCAATTTATGCCATATTGCCAATATGTTTGTCACAAAAAATGACAATATGTAAATTTAATCCGAAATGCTGTTATATCTGTATCTTTATCTCATAATAAAACATAAAAAGCCTGTTGCGTTTTGGTTATTCTTTCGAATTTATTAACTTTGCAATGCATTATTATCATATTTGTAACCTAATAGTATAATTATGTTTGACAAGGCAACCTACGTGAACCGCCGCGCCAAGCTTAAGGAGCTTGTAAAGAGTGGCATTATAATACTGTTTGGCAATAACGAGTCGCCGTGTAATTTCCCAGCCAATGGCTATTATCCGTTCCGTCAGGACTCTTCGTTCCTGTATTATTTCGGACTTAACCGTGACGGACTTGTTGGTGTCATCGACATCGACAACGACATCGAGACGCTTGTTGGCAACGACATCGACATAGAAGACATTGTGTGGTATGGCAGTGTTAACAGTGTGCACGATATGGCTGAGAGCGTCGGCGTGAAGAATACTGCGCCCATGAAGAGCCTCAAGACCATATGCAACGATGCCATGCGCCAGAAGCGACGCATCCACTTCCTCCCGCCTTACCGCCACGACATCAAGATACAGATATTCGACCTGCTTGGCGTTCATCCCGTCCAGCAGAAGGAGGCAGCCAGCATGGATCTCATCAAGGCTGTCGTAAAGATGCGCTCTACGAAGGAGGCTCAGGAGATAGAAGAGCTGGAGCGTGCCTCGGTGATTGGCTATAAGATGCACACTACGGCTATGCGTCTGACCAAGCCCGGACTCACCGAGAAGTATGTAGCAGGACATGTTGACGGCACAGCCAATTCTTATGGCGCAATGGTCAGCTTCCCCACCATATTCAGCCAGCATGGCGAGATCATGCACGGTAGTCCGTCGATGTCAGAACTCGAAAGCGGTCGACTCGTATTGTGCGACTGCGGTGGCGAGACCATCAACAACTACTGCTCTGACCATACACGTACATTCCCCGTCAACGGCAAGTTCACACAGCGTCAGCTTGAAATCTACAGCATAGTTGAGGCTTGTCACGACCACGCACTCGACGTAGCCAAACCTGGTGTGAAGTATATGGACGTACACTTCTCGGTGTGCCGCCTTATGACCGATCGCTTGAAGGAACTCGGACTGATGAAGGGCGATACAGAAGAAGCGGTTGCTGCAGGTGCTCATGCCATGTTCCTGCCTCACGGACTCGGTCACATGATGGGTATGGATGTGCACGATATGGAGAGTCTCGACCAGATAAACGTAGGCTTCGACGAAGAAACTCGTCCGCGTCTTGACCAGTTTGGTACCAATTGTCTGCGTATGGGACGCCGCCTTGAGGAAGGTTTCGTCGTAACAGACGAACCTGGTATCTACTTCATTCCGGCACTTATTGACGACTGGAAGGCTTCAGGACACTGCGCCGAATTCCTCAACTTCGACAAGATTGAGGCATACAAGGACTTCGGAGGCATACGTATTGAGGACGACATACTCATCACCAAGGACGGATGCCGATTCCTTGGCGAGCACCGCATACCTTATCATCCAAAGGATGTAGAAGAGTTTATGGCACAGAACAAATAATATGACGTGCTGAACAAATTAGTATAAGGTCCGGACCAAATAGTATAATGTCCGGAACCCCATATATAATTAAGGTGTAAAATCAATACTGTAAAATAACAATAATAAAACCAAACAATTCAGAGAAATGAAGAAAATCTTTACTCTCGCCCTTCTTGCCCTCGTAGCAGTAGGTGCAAGTGCAGACACAAAGAAGGATGCTGCACAGAGCAACAAGCCGGTCTTCACGACTATTAAGGCCAATCCTATCACCAGTATCAAGAACCAGAATCGTAGCGGTACATGTTGGGACTACTCAACTCTTTCGTTCTTCGAGGCCGAAATCCTCAAGGCTACAGGCAAGACTTACGACCTCTGCGAGTCGTTCGTAGCCAACAAGAACTACATGGATCGTGCCGTTCAGGTAGTACGTTTGCATGGCGACTGCCAGTTTGCGCAGGGTGGTTCGGCTTACGACGTTCTCTATGTACTCAAGAACTATGGTATCTGTCCTGATAATGCAATGCCTTTCCCTGGCTCATTGACTGGTGACTCGCTCTACAACTTCAACGAGTTCTTCTCAATGCTTGAGCCGTATGTAGCCGCTATCTCAAAGAACAAGGCAAAGAAGATTTCTGGCCAATGGAAGGTAGGACTCCAGAGTATCCTCGACGCTTACCTCGGCAAGTGCCCAGAGAAGTTCACTTACAATGGCAAGGAGTACACTCCGAAGTCGTTTGCTGCAAGCCTTGGCCTCAATTTCGACGACTATGTATCAATCACAAGCTTCTCACACAAGCCTTACTATACACAGTATCCGGTAGAAGTGCAGGACAACTGGCGCAATCCGTTGTCATGGAACCTTCCTGTAGAGGATATGGCTCGCATCATTGAGAACGCCGTTAAGACCGGTTACACAGTAGCTTGGGGTGGCGACGTTAGCGAGGATGGCTTCACACGCGACGGTCTGGCTTACTTCTACGACAACAAGGCTATGGAGAGCATGGCTGGTAGCGATATGGCTCACTGGCTCAAGCTGACTCCTGGCAAGCGCATCAGCCTCATCGACTCACTCGGTTGCAAGGTTCCTGAGCTTGCTCCTACAGCAGAGCAGCGCCAGCAGCGTTTCGACAACTGGGAACTTACCGACGACCACGGTATGCTTATCTATGGTATCGCAAAGGACCAGTATGGCAAGGAATACTATATGGTGAAGAACTCTTGGGGTGAGACTGGCAAGTACAAGGGCATCTGGTACATGACCAAGAACTACATCGTAGCCAACACTATGGACTACTTGGTTAACAAGAAGGCTATCCCTGCCGACATTCTCAAGAAGATGGAGAATGCAAAGAAGAAGCAGACTATTGCCGACTAATAAATATTAAAAAATCCGTTGAAGACGCAGTTTTGTGACTTCAGCGGATTTTCTCTTGTAGGAGGCTATGGCGTCCTCGCCGTAGCCTGAGCAGTAGACAGGCGTATTTTTTATTTGTAACGACTTGTACTTTGGCTTGCTCAGGCTATGGCGGGGACGCCATAGCCTCCTACTATTTGGTTCTTATTCTTCTGATTGTATTATTCCATGTTCTGGCTTAACCATATTCTTGTATTTATAATCAAATGTTCTCGATACACCATGCGAATGCCTTAGCCGTGCGTTCGGCTTCTTCGCCAAAGTGTCCTCCGTTGTTCCATTCGAGTGTCGTGGCGGTTGTTCCAATCTGTTCGGTAAGCGTCAGGTGTTCATGGCGTACACAGTCGCCTATGCGAGCCATACATTGGTTGCGGCAATGCTCCTCACGATTGCCCAGACTGACGTAAGCCAACTGTGCGTTGAGGCTACGGTTGTCTGCAAAGTCAGCCCATCCCTTTATCCATAACGAAGGCGATGCAGCTGCTACAGCGCAGAAGGCAGCTGACTGACGGGCTGCCCAAAGTGCAAACAGTCCGCCCAATGAGTAGCCGCCTATTATACATGGCAGTTTGCCGAAACGCTTATGCAGCCATGGCACAAGGCTTTCTTCTATATAAACTAATGTGTCCTGTGCATGCTTGCCCACCTCTTCGTTGCGCGACACCGCCTCGTCCTGCCATGGCATGAGTGCCTTAGCCCACTCCACGGTATCGAAGAATACTATGGCAAATCCTTTAGTGGCGGTTGCAGCCAGCACCTTCACCTCTCTGTTTATGCCGTCGTTCTTGGTCTCATGTCGTGCCGACGGCTGTATAAGCAGCACCTCGGGGCGTTCGGTGGCGAAGACATTGCAGTGGATAGAGCCTATATTGACGTTTTCGTTTTGGATGATTGTAGTCATAATATGGATATGGTTATAGCTACAAAATTACTTCTTTTGCTGCTGATGCGAAAATATAGCCAATGGTTTTTCTGTGTTTTTGTTAATTTGTAGTATTTTTGCGATGCTGTGCAACTTATTCAGTCTGCATAGCGTCAAACTATTGTAATTAAAATAGAAAAAACAACAGAATATGAAAAAGATATTATTCTCACTTGTAGTAATCATGCTTTTGGGCAGCACGGTGCCCATGGAGGCACAGCGCCACCGACACACTCCGCGCACAACAGTAGTAGACGACACGAAGGCCGACAATGGCATTGAGGCTTATTCCGACACCTCGTCTACAGCCGAACAGTTAGACACAGCTGATTACAGCACTACTGCCGATACCGACGACGTAAACGACAGCAACCGGTATGATCCGAGCAGATTCTCCGACCCGTTCTCATGGTTTGCCTTTCTTGGCACTTCGGGTTTTGTAGGCATACTGATAACCGTACTCTTGATAGGTGTGGTACTCCTGTTTCTCTTCATGCCGCTCATCATCGTATTGCTCATCATACGCTATCTGGTGCGTCGCCACAACGACCGTGTGCGTCTGGCAGAGAAGGCGATGGAGCAGGGACAGCCGCTCGGTGAAAGTGAGATGCCACTCAATAAGAAGTCGCCCGACTATCTGTGGCGCCGTGGAGTGCGCAACGTTTCAATCGGTGCAGGCTTGGCTTTGTTCTTATGGTTTCTCGGTGCCGACAGTCTTGTAGGCATAGGATTGCTTGTGGCGTGTCTCGGTGTGGGCCAGATGTTCATGGTGCGCTATAACTATAACAGTAAGTTCGGACGCAAAAAGGAAGAACCGAACGACGATTTTGGCAATATTGACAGTGACATCACCGATATAGATTTCGGCGACAAGGATAAAAAATAAATGAAGCAAAACAACGATCTCTCTCTCGTCTCTCAGGTGGCTGAGTTTCACGACCGTGCGGCTTTCGACCGTTTGGTTGTGAAATATCAGTCGCCGATAAGGCGCTTCTTCTTGCACCAGACATTGGGAGACGTACAGTTGAGCGACGACCTTGCACAGGACACGTTTATCAAGGCTTATGTCAACATATCGAAGTTTCGCGGACAGGCAGCGTTCTCTACTTGGCTCTATCGCATAGCCTGCAATGTGCTGTACGATTTTCATCGCCGTCTGCGTCCCACCGATGATGTTGACAACTCTATAGAAGCCTCGCGACGTGGTGCCGACCATGCCGACAGCAACGTGAAGCTTGACGTTTACGATGCCTTAAGACGTTTGGGCGACAAGGAGCGCACCTGCGTCACGCTGCAACTTGTCGACGGTTATCCCATTGATGAGATTGCCCAGATAACGGGAATGGCTGTGGGAACGGTCAAGTCGCATCTGTTTCGTGGCAAGGAAAAGCTAACGCGGTTTCTGCGGCAGAACGGTTATGGATAAAGACTTGAATCACAGCGCTTTGTGCTAACGGTTTGCTTGCAGCTTGAAAAGTACTCCTTTTAGCTTGCAAAAGGACCCCTTTTGGAGTGCTAAAGTTGTCCTTTTGGAGTGCTAAAGTAGTCCTTTTGGAATGCAAAAGGACTACATTTGAAAAATCATTGAATTCAGACTAACGGAAAGGCTGGCAAAATGGAAAAAGAAAAGGATTTGATAATGAATAATGGTACTGTCGACGAAGAGCTTCTGCGTGGGTTCTTTGCCGGCAGTGTGCGTATGCATATAGCCGACAACGGGTTCTCGCATAGCGTCATGAAGCGTGTGCAGGAAGAGATGCCGGCACGTGGACGCTTCTGGTATAATGTATGGACGGCAGTGTGGATGGTGGTTTGCGTTGTGTCGTTCTTTGCGAGTGGAGGTTTGGGAGTGATGCGCCGATGTCTTGGCAATGTTGCCGACAGTCTACATACGATTGCTTCCGGCTGTCTGCCACAATTGTCGATAGACTCGCTACTGCCACAAACAAATACAGTGGGCACTACCTTACTGATGGTAGTGCTCACTGTATGGGTGCTGAGTTGCGTCATGCTGTACGACTTCTGGGAGTCGCAGAAGAACGCTTAGTTTATATAGAAGTCTTCCTTCTGGTCTTTATTGGCCGAGGAAGGCTTTTTTGTTTTTGCGGGTTGTTTGCTTGGTTTGCCCTCTTTGTCAAACAGTCCGTAGGTGGTTCTAAGCACGGAGAATTCGGTACGGCGGTTGAGCTGGTTGCAAATTTCCTGCTTTGCCTTGTCGAGTTTTTGTATGAATTCCTCGCTGAGCACGTCGCCCTCCTTCAGCCAGTTGTATTTTTCGGTGAGTTTCTTGCGTATGGTCTTGGGTTTCTCCTTGCCATAGCCCACGGGTGTAAGGCGTTCGCGTGCTATGCCTTTGCCCACCAAGTATTGCACCACCGACTCGGCTCGGCGTTGCGACAGGGCTTTGTTGTACGCAGCCGAACCCTTGTAGTCGCAATGGGCAGACAGTTCGATGGTTACGTTGGGATTCTCCTCGAGTATCTTCACGAGAGTGTCGAGAGCCTGAGCCGATTCTGGACGCAGAGTAGCCTTGTCGAAATCGTAGAATATATTGCTTATCAGCACAGGTGCTGTTATCGATGCGAGCGGAAATTGCAGCACGTATTCGTGCGACTCGCTGCGTTGCGCCACCGCCACCTCTTCCTTATGATTCAGAAAACCTTTGCATGTGGCAAGGAAAATATAGTCGGTGCCGTGTTTCAGTATGCGCTCAAACGAGCCGTCGCCACCCACGCTCAGCTTCTCGTTGGTGCCGTCGCTGCCCACCATATACACCAGTGCAGAGGGTAGTTCGTAGCCGTCCTTCTCGTACACCCATCCCTTCACGCTCTGTATAATCTCAGGATTTTCAAAACTATATATGTGGTCCCATCCGCGGCCGTCGTTGCGGTTTGACGCAAAGAAGCCACGGTTGTGCACACCCTCGAACGTCATACCGAAGTCGTCAGCCTGCGAATTGAGCGGATAGCCGGGATGTTCTATGTGGTATTTGCCGTCCTTGCCAACGGTGGCAATGAATATGTCGAGTCCGCCCATGCCCGGATGGCCGTCGCTTGAGAAGTAAAGGTCGCCGTTGGGGCGGAACGTCGGAAACATCTCGTTGCCCGGAGTATTTATGGGTTCGCCAAGATTCTCCACGCCACCCAGTCCGTTCGATGTCAACCGCACGCGCCAGATGTCCATTCCACCCATTCCTCCAGGCATGTCGCTGACGAAGTACAGCCATTGTCCGTCGGGCGAAATGGCAGGGTGGGCATAGCTCGACAGCGTGTCGGACGTAAGTTTCAGTTCGCTCACCTTGCCCCATGCAGCGTCCGCACGTGCTGAGGTGACAATCTGTGCAAAACGTGGATAGTCGGGATTGCTGGTGCATTGTGTCAGATACATTGTGCCTTGGTTGGGCATAAGGGCACAGGCACCCTCGTCGTAGTCGGTGTTCAGCCCGCCCTCTACGGCTTCGGGCTTGGTCCAATGGCCACGGTCGTCCTTCTGCGATACGAATATGTCGCCTGCCTTGGTGCCAGTGATGCCGCTGAGTTCAGAACCTTGAGCCTCGTTGCGGGTTGAAGTGAAGTACAGGCGGTCGTGCTGGTCGCCGGCGAGAACGGGCGAGTAGTCGGCGCGTCGTGAATTGAATATGTCCATACGCTTCACCTTATAGCGCGAGCCTTCCTTCTTCCATGCGGGTGCTTTCTGTGCCGAAATGAGTCCGTTCTTGGCAAGAATGTCGTCGGGCATCGAGTCGAGCACAATCTTGAACTGCTGCTCCGCCTGACGGTACTGTCCGTTTTTCAGCAACTGTCTGGCGTAAGCCAACCGGTGCTGGGGCGTGGCTTGCTTGTAGCGTATGGCGTTGGCATAGGCAGCTGCAGCCTTCTGCGATGCGTTGATGCGCTCGTTGCACAGCGCCACTTTAAGCGCAATCTGTCCGCGCTGGGTGCGTTCCTTGGGTGGTGTCTTGGTGTAAGCCTGCTTGAATTGGTTGGCAGCGTCGTAGTATTCGCCTATGGCAAGATACTTCTCGGCGCGTTTCAGGTTCTTGTCGGCTCCGCATCCCGACAGCACAAAAGTCATGACAGCTATGCAGGCTGCCATGGCGACGACGGTGTATTGGGTTGATGATTTGTGTAATGGTGTGTTCACTTGTATATGTAATAATGTGTGTGATAGTGCATAAACAATAAGTATAACGCAAGTTCAATGTCTTTATTGCTTAAAAAATATAGTGTTTTTGTGGCGTATGCAGTCCTGTTTCAAGAAATAATTAGTACATTTGCAGTTGCCAATAGCATAAAGATAAAGTAAATTTACTCGAAACAGAATATAATGAGACTGAAAATAATCGTACTTTTCGTGATTATCTGCGGTGGAACCTACGCTCTTACCAAGTCGTTGAGCATTGCGGCTGGTGTGGCAATACTTCTGTATGTGGCAGATAGCTTGCTGGCTGTCTGGGCCGACCGCAAGAACCGCGAGTATTTCAATGGCGATAAAGCCACTACTAACAATTCTGCCGACGAAGCCGAAGGCAGCAATAACAAAGACAACAATGGAGAAACTGACCGAACTATATAATAAGTGGCATGGCTCTATGCCCGAGTCGGCCGAACGCCTGGCTGGTGCAGGCAGCAACCGACAGTACTATCGCTTCACAGCCGAAGACGGAACTACCGTAATAGGCGTTGTTGGCACAAGCCGCGACGAGAATCACGCTTTTGTTTATCTGGCACAGCATTTCGAGCAACGTCAGTTGCCCGTGCCGCAGGTGTTGGCTGTCAGCGACGACGGACTGCGTTATCTGCAGACCGACCTTGGCTCAGTATCGCTCTTCGATGCCGTGCGTGGCGGACGTGAAGCGGGCGGACGCTACAATCTTGAGGAACAGGAACTGTTGAAGCGAACAATACGCCAGTTGCCCAACATACAGATACGCGGAGCACGCGGACTCGATTGGCAGAACTGCTATCCGCAGCCCGAGTTTGATGAAGACAGCGTTCTGTTCGACCTCAACTACTTCAAGTATTGCTTCCTCAAACCTTCAGGACTCGATTTTCATGAACTGAAGCTTGAGGCCAACTTCCGCCTGATGGCAAAGGACCTTACGTCGGAGCAGGTCGATTCGTTCCTCTATCGCGATTTCCAGGCTCGCAACGTAATGCTCGATGCCGAGGGCAATCCTTACTTCATCGACTTCCAGGGCGGACGCAAGGGTCCTTACTATTACGATCTTGCCTCGTTCTTATGGCAGGCGTCTGCACGCTACAGCAACAAGTTGCGCCGCGAACTCGTATTGGAATATTACGAAGCGCTGAAGTTGTACATCGAGGTGCCAAGCGTGCGTCACTTCGTTACTCGTCTGAGTCTGTTTGTGCTGTTCCGTACTCTGCAGGTGCTCGGAACGTACGGTTTCCGTGGCTACTTCGAGCGCAAGAAGCACTTCATCGAGTCTATTCCGCCAGCTATGGACAATCTGCGCGAATTGCTGAAGATGGGCGAAGACGTGTTCCCCTATCCGTATATGATGGACATGTTGCGCCGACTGACCGAGCTGCCGCAGTATGCGCATATCGAACAGCCAGCCGCATCGCGTGCCGATGGCTACAAGACAGCCGACCGCAACGTGTATGTTGCACATCCGCAAGACGGTCCGGCTACATTCTCCAAGTACGACGGCAAGGGTCCGTTGCGAGTACGTGTATTCAGTTTCTCTTACCGTAAGGGCATTCCTGAGGACAGTTCGGGCAATGGCGGAGGATATGTGTTCGATTGCCGCTCTACACATAATCCCGGACGCTATGAGCCGTACAAGAAGCTCACAGGACTCGACGAACCCGTAATACGATTCCTTGAGGACGACGGCGAGATTCTTACCTTCCTCGAAAGCGTATATAAGTTGGCCGACGCTCATGTGCAACGCTATATCGACCGTGGATTTACCGACCTTATGTTCTCGTTCGGATGTACTGGCGGACAGCATCGCAGCGTCTACTCGGCACAGCATCTGGCAGAGCATATACACAACAAATTCGGCATCGAGGTGCACGTATGCCATAGAGAACAAGGCATAGAACAGACGCTGCCGAGCACGTCGAAAGACTGAGTTCGAGCTGCAATCAGAAGACAAAAGCTATATTAATAGCTACATTTATACACAATCCCGTTAAAAAGTTGAGGCAAGCTTTACTTTTTAACGGGATTTTCAGTAACTTTGCATAACAACTTTACATCCTTAAATATATGATGCAAGCAATGATTTTCGCGGCTGGATTGGGCACACGCCTTAAACCGCTCACCGACACAATGCCTAAAGCTCTGGTGAGGGTAGGGGGTGAGCCGCTCATTAAGCGCGTCATCATGAATCTTGATGCGGCTGGCGTTGACCGTATTGTAGTCAACGTGCATCACTTTGCCGGGCAGATAATCGACTATCTTAAAGACAATGATAACTTCGGACTCGACATCCGCATTTCTGACGAAACTGCCGGACTGCTCGAAACAGGAGGCGGCATAAAGAAGGCAGCACCATTGTTCGACCACACTGATCCTATACTTATTCACAATGTAGATATTCTTAGCAATGTTGATTTGCGGGAGTTCTACCAGATTGCTTCACAAAGTGAAAAAGGAAAAGTGAAAAGTGAAGAATCCGAATGTGGAAGTGAAAAGGGAAAAGTGGAGAACGAAGATGGAAGAGGGAAGAACGAAGAATCCAATTGTTGTGATGCTGTCGATGCTGTATTGCTTGTCAGTTGGCGTAAGACCAAGCGCTACTTGCTCTTCAATGACGACATGAAGCTCGTGGGATGGACCAACATCGAGACGGGCGAAGTGCGAAGCCCTTATCCCGAACTCAACCCGAAGGAATGCCGAATGTATGCCTTTGCTGGAATACACGCATTGTCGCCACGTCTGCTTAAGATGATGGACGAATTCCCCGACCGATTCGGAATAATCGACTTCTACCTTAAGGCGTGCGCCACGCATAACATAAAAGGTTATGTCAAGGACGATTTGAAACTGATGGATATTGGCAAACTCGACACTCTTGCACAAGCTGAAGAATTCCTGGAGGAATTAGGAGTTACGAATTAGGAGTTTGGAATTCTTGAATTAGGAATTTTGAGTTAAGAGTTTCCCTCCAATTAAATATTAATCGTTAATCATTAAACATTAATAATTGAACATTAATCATTAAACAATATAACAAATGCAACAGAAGATTATAATTCTTGATTTCGGTTCGCAGACCACGCAGCTCATCGGCCGCCGTGTACGCGAATTGGACACCTTCTGCGAGATTATGCCTTACAATAAGTTTCCGAAGGATGATCCAAGCGTCATTGGTGTAATCCTTAGTGGAAGTCCTTATTCGGTACACGATAAGGAGGCGTTCAAGGTTGACTTGAGCCAGTTTGTAGGACGCATCCCGGTGCTTGGCATCTGCTATGGCGCACAGTTCATCTCTTACGCCAACGGTGGAAAGGTTGAGGCAGCCGACTCTCGTGAGTACGGACGCGCCAATCTTGAGCACTTCGATGTCGAGAATCCGCTGTTCCACGGATTTGTAGAGAACTCGCAGGTATGGATGAGCCATGGTGATACCATCACAGCCATCCCCGAAGACTACAAGTGCATCGCATCGACAGCCAATGTCAAGTTTGCTGCTTATGCCTCTACCAAGCAGCCGGTATGGGCTGTTCAGTTCCATCCCGAGGTGTTCCACTCATTGCAGGGTACACAGCTCCTCAAGAACTTCGTAGTAGACATCTGCGGAAGCCGTCAGGACTGGAGCGCCGACTCGTTTGTTGAGACAACCGTAGCCGAACTTAAGGCTCAGTTGGGCGACGACAAGGTAATCCTCGGTCTGTCGGGTGGTGTTGACTCAAGCGTTGCAGCTGTACTCCTTAACAAGGCTATCGGCAGCAACCTCACATGTATCTTTGTCGACCACGGCATGCTCCGCAAGAACGAGTTCCGCGACGTAATGGAAGACTACAAGTGTCTCGGTCTTAACGTTATCGGCGTAGACGCAAGCGAGAAGTTCTTCTCAGACCTCGCAGGCGTTACAGACCCCGAGCAGAAGCGCAAGATCATCGGTCGCGACTTCGTTGAGGTGTTCAACGCTGAGGCTAAGAAACAGACTGGTGCCAAGTGGCTTGCACAGGGCACTATCTATCCTGACCGTATCGAGTCGCTCAACATCACTGGTAAGGTTATCAAGAGCCACCACAACGTAGGTGGTCTGCCTAAGGAAATGAACCTCAAGCTCTGCGAGCCGCTCAAGTGGCTCTTTAAGGACGAGGTTCGCCGCGTAGGTCGCTCAATGGGCATGCCCGAGCACCTCATCACACGCCATCCGTTCCCAGGACCGGGCTTGGCTGTGCGCATCCTTGGCGACATCACTCCCGAGAAGGTACGCATCCTCCAGGATGCCGACGACATCTATATCCGCGGTCTGCGTGAGTACAAGACAAAACTCTCTGGCGAGGACGCACGCCGCGTACTTGCTGCCGGCGTTCCTGCCGACATGCACGACGGCGAGATAGAGGTTTCGCTCTACGACCAGATTTGGCAGGCAGGCACAGTGCTCCTCTCTACCGTACGCTCAGTAGGCGTAATGGGCGACGAGCGCACATACGAGCACCCCGTTGCTCTCCGTGCCGTTACCTCTACCGACGCTATGACAGCCGACTGGGCTCACCTGCCTTACGACTTCATGGCTAAGGTGTCTAACGAGATCATCAACAAGGTGCGCGGCGTCAACCGCGTATGCTACGACATCTCGTCTAAGCCGCCATCAACAATCGAGTGGGAGTAAAATTATAACTGGAAGATAGGCTGGAAGATTTCGCTTTTTAAAGCAAATCTTCCAGCCTTTATTGTGCTCTAAATGTGAGAGCTGCAGCGCTGCTGGAAGATACGGCAGATTTTTTCACTAACACAAAAAAACAAGGGCAATCTTTTAAGATAAATATTGAAGAATATGATAGAAAAGTAGTATCTTTGTACTTGAATTGAAGAACTCAATGATTTGAGCATTCGGAAATTTACATCAAGAACGCAGCAATGCGTGCCAACCGAGCTTTAGGAATAGAGCATTCCAAAGAGCCACGGTGGCGAGCGAAAGCAGATGTGGGCATACGCCAAAAAAACTCATTATAGCTCAGAGACTGTAGATTTCCTTATGTGTCCTATTATAGGCATATAGGGATTTTTTTATGTTCCTCCAGCAAGTGTTGTTACTTGTCGTTAGGCCCACATGGTAATTGCCACTATATTGTCTAACAATTAAATAACAACAAAAATGGAACAATTAGGAAAATCAAGATGGGAAGGAATTGTACCAGCACCTGGAGCAATTCATAAAACGTTTAGAGTTCGTGTTGACAATTCAAGGTGCTACAAGAACATACTTCTTCATATCCCTCATTCATCATTTTCATTCCCATCGGGTTCGAATCATTCCTTTAACGATTTGGATAATGAGGAGAAGCTCCTTATCGATTATTATACAGACGAATTGTTTGTGCCTCAAAAAGAAACAGAGCACATAGGTACTATTGTATTCCCGTATTGCCGCCTGTTTTGTGATGTAGAACGACTGATAAATGACCCATTAGAAAAGGATGGCCTTGGCATTAGCTATGTCAGAGAGGTTCCCACAGGGAGATATTCCTCTACTTTTCGCTCCTTCAGTTCAAAGGAAGAAGCATTTATTCAGTATGTGGATTATCATTCAGCAGTCACCAAAAAACTCTTTGCCATGGGAAAAAATACTCTATTAATTGACTGCCATAGCTTCTCTAATATCCCTAACCTCTTGAACTCAAACCCACCGGACATTGACATCTGCATCGGATATAATGATGATGCTACGTGCCCAGACAATGTGGTCATCGGTAACATTGTCCATCATTTCGAATCTCTTGGCTACAAGGTAGGTATTAACAAACCTTTCTCCAACAGCAAAACTTTTTCTGTGCCAATGAAGTATCATTCAGTCATGATAGAAGTCAACAAAAGGCTCTATATGAACGAGTTTACCCTAGAAAAGACAGAAGGTTTTTACAAACTACAACAAGAAATAAGAGCACTCTATAATATCTTATTGAAACCATAGAGGTAATTTATAGCAATTTAACCCAAATCGGTCATTAGAAAATGACAAGAAACTTTTTCTAATGACCGATTTGGGATAAAAGATATTATCGCCAGTCGGCTCTTAAAACCCATCATGCACATTTTTTGATTGAGAGACAAAAAAAGCGCCCAACGAATTGGACGCTTCTGTAGAACAATATAACTGTCTCCTATACCAATGCAACCTCTCTGATATCGAAGCAGCCCTTACCCATATCTGTTTCAAAATCCGGAGTTTTATCACGTTCATTGAACTCTACATCGGCGAAATAGTGTTCATGAAAGAAGTCGATCAGCTTTTCTTTCTGGTCTGATACAGCGATGGTGGTAGAAATTAAACGATGCATCATGTTGTCCGTACAGATACGTTTAAGTATGAAAAGGCTCTTTCCTGCCTTCTCAATGTTAGATCTATTTTCTTTTGCTGCTCTAATCATGGCTTTGCGAGCAGTTTCAAAAGAACAGTTCACAGCCATCATTTCTTCTTCTGTAAGATTTTTAATCATAATCCTTGATAATTTATGTTATATATTATAAATAGAATGACAATGGGAAGTTTACGTTCATTATGCTAAACTCCTTTTTATGAGAGAAATTTAACGACTCTTTTTACTCCTCATAACATTTACGCGACTCTTCAATACGATCGATAGCGTTCATATGGTCAGCTCTTGAGCGCAAGTCTTACAATTCTTTGCTTAGGTCACTGCACAGTCTGCAAACGCTTATGAACTTCTTTCTTAGCGCATCGCTTTTGATGAGCCATCCGCTAATGTGAGACGTGTTCTTACCGCTGACGATGAACGTATCCTCGTCAAAAGTCAGTGGCGTAGCATCCTTGTAGTGTGACGCCTTTTGGTTATACGCTCTGATCTTCTCGGTTATCGCATCCTTGACTTCAGGCTTGTTCGGTAACTTGAAGTTCATCATCAGATTGCAGTACTTGCTGCTCCCGAATTTCTTGCCGATATCAAAGCACAAGAATTTGCGCTCTCCCTTGAAGTTATACACCAAGCGAGCCACTTCTGAGAAGAGGTAAGCAGCTTTCTTGTAGTCCTCACCGCAATCGGCAAAGTAATGTCCTTTGTTATCGTTCTCAAAAAGAGTATGGTTAGGCAAACGCAAAAAGCGTGTTTCCTCTTCATCGCTAAACTTAAACTCGACGGTAAGAAGAGGCATGTTCGTTATCTCGTATGTGAAAAAATCATCATTCTTATGATAGAAGAACCTCTGATACGGATCGTCAATCGTATTCTCAGCCTTAGATCCCTTCTCGTCGTTATCCAACTGTGTGTCGGTCCATATCGCTATTTCGTTTAGCGGCAGGCGCTTCATCATGCTTACTTGCTCCTGCAAAACCTCGGTAAGACCGTCCAACACTTTTACATTCTCGTTGATGGTGTAATCTTTCTTTGTTTCCATATTGTTTATTTTCTTATTGTTAGTTTTTCATCAGATTGGCGATAAGCGTCTCTAACGGCACTTCGTCTACGCCTTCCTTGTCTTTCAGCAACTCCTCTCTTATGTCTTTCAGGGCTTTCATACGAGAACCGAAACCGTCTTTAGCGATATGTCCGTATTCGCCGCAATGAAAGCATTGATAGCTGATGCTTCCGATGCCCGACATCGGACTGCCTGCGAACGAATAGACGTAGGCTGTGTGTCCGCACTTCTCGCACTTGTGCATGAAACGCTCGTTTCCGCGTTGCCATAGTGTAAGCATCACACCGATGAAAATCGGGTTCCGCGTACCGAACACGCTAAGCGGTATGGTAGCATAGAACCATTCCTTGCGCTTGCAGATCTCCTCACGATGCTCATAAAAGAGCTTTATATTCTCTCTGTACAAAGGCCATTTGATTTCCCTCTTTTCCACTTGCAAGCTGACGAGTACGCTCTCGAGCGAACAAGCCTCATACTGCTCGGCATACTTGTGATAGTGTCTGTTGATGGCAGCAAACTTGCTGAGTCTATGGCACGCCAAGTCGATGCTCGTGTCGGCGACATTGCCCAATTCGTCTGCCAGTTTGCATGTGTCCGCTTCTGACCGTCCTAAGCCAATCCTGCAAAGTACGGCGTTGTTGCCTTCGCTATTCTTTATCGGCGCCCCCTCGGTGGTATCCCAAAAGTCGAGAAACGCTCCCAACGTAGCATCCTTCAGACTACAGCAATTTGCCGTTCCGCTACTCACTCTTACGCTTGCCAAGAGCATCTTGCTGTCTTTGCGTATCTCTGCCCTGTGTTTCCATAGAAAGTAAGCGTTCTTGAAGAACATTTCCGATTCCTCGTTGCTGAAAACGTGTCCAGTTTTCTTGTTATCTTCTATCTTCTGCTCAGTGCTCTTCTTGTGAGCAAGCAAAGACGTTCCGTCCATCAGCTTCATGTAGCCGATGTTATCTATAATTTCCAACATATTGTTTTCCTTTGTTAGGCTCTAATAGTTAAGTGAATAGGGAGTCTTTAGGCAAACGTCAGACGCTTGCCTAAGAGGTGAATGTTCTTCGAGTTGAGTAAGGCGTAGTCGATAGGAGGTTCGGTGCCCTGCACGAGGCACTCGCGGCAGATCATCAGAATCTTGCCGAGGTTGTTTTCGCCGACGAACACGCCGATGTCGTTCACCTTGCAAGTCTCCTTGATAACCAGACGCTCCAGCGCCGCCTTCTTTATATTCGGGTTCTCAGCCTTAGCCCGTGCGACAACCTCCTTCTCCAACTCGTCTCTGCGGTCGGTCAGCGCTTTGTTGCTGCAGCCCCAAACCTCCTTGGTGTCGCAGCGTTCCTTGGTGGTGTTCTCGATGATGACAGCGTCCTGCGGAATCAGCGTGAGCTTGTTGGCGAACTCAGTATTGCCCTTGCACTTCTGCCAAACCACGTAGAGCATCCACTGAATGCGGAAGTCGGCGAAGTCCTGGCGCATGTGGCTCTTGTGCTTTGTCTTGATGAATCGCTTGGCGGCATAGCCGCTTGTCTGGCGGTGCATCTCCTCCTGGATAGCCAGGTGCTTCTCCGACGAATCGGAGAACTCGCCGCAGAGATACAGCGTTTCGCTGTCACGCCATGTAGCCCCTCCGAATTCGAAAGGATAGCCACCTGCCATGTTGGTGAGACGGACGTCCACACCGTCTGCGATGTCGCTCGCTTTGGCGAATGAGCAGCAGCGAATCTGCGTGGCGTCGTAATGCTCCACACGTCCGAGAGAGTTGATAAGGTTGTTTACTGTTGAGCGGTCTGAACCGCATGATGTGGATGATAATGTGTTCATAATCAGAATTTTATTAGAATTGAACTAATCGCATTGATAGACCCACCGCTATTCTGAACCGGTTGGTGCCGACATTAAAGTCAGACTCGTAATGCATGTAATAAAAAGGATTGTTTTGTCATGTACGGACACGACAAAAGAGGCATATCGGCTAATGAAACCAATACACCAATCTGGTTCATCATATTGATGACGAACAGAAACGAATGCTACTTAACTGAATGTGATTTCTTGTTTTCATAAATGATTTTGTTTAAAAGTTAATACTTTTCATGTCGATGCTCCACCGTGGCTGTTCTGCTCGGTTGGCTTCACCTTTTACTAAAGGCTACTCTTGACATTTTCGGTTGCAAAGTTAATGTATTGTTTTGGAAAAGACGAATGTTTTAATATAACATTTGTTAATGAAATGGTTATGGGCAGCTATTTGCAAAACAGCTACCCATAGAAAATAATACGATGATAGGCATATTCTCTGCCGATGACCTACGGTATAGTTACACCTAATTGGATTATCTCGGATTTTACAATTACCACCTTTTTCTTGGCGCGGCTAATCATCACGTTGAGTCGATTTCGATTCAGTAGAAAGTCCATAGTTTGTCTATAAAATTCATGGTCAGTCACGCTAAAGCTGAGGATGACTAGATCTACGTCCTGCCCTTGAAGTCGTTCGACAGTATCAACGAGAGGTATGTCTGAATTCAATTTAGATCGGAGGGAAGTTCTTATCGCTAAGACTTGTCTTCTAAAAGGAGTTACGACCGCAATATCTTTTGCATCTATACCCAAGGATAGAGCGTGTTCGACAAGATTGGCAATGAAGTCTGCTTCCTCTGGATTTGAATCTTCCCAGGTATGAGTGGTAGAAACATCTATTGTCTCGATAGATGAGTCTGAGGATAGCAACTTTTTGATACGCTGATCGAGGGTCGGTCCTTGAATTTGCAAACTGCGATTTTTGGAAAAATCAGAAGCAATGATTTTCTCACCAAAAGGCTCGTAAAAGTTGCTGCTGACACATTGCGTAATATCCTCATTCATGCGATAGGTGACACGGAGTTTGCCTTCGAAGGAGGGGTATAAATGTATGATGTGTGAAAAGATGGATACCGACAACTCGTCACTTTGTTGCTTTTCGTGGAAGATAGGCGGCATCTGCTTGTCATCACCGAAAAAGACGATGCTGCTAGCACCAAACACACCTAGTACGCTTGCCTCAGCCAAAGTCAGTTGGCTCGCTTCATCGACAAAGATGATTGACGGGCGGAAGCTTGTATGCAATAAGCCTAGGTTGATGATGGCACTTTGTAGGGTCATGCCCACAATATCGGCAATTCGTCCTCTGTAAGCAGGTCGCTTTTTATAGGCGGCTTGATACTTGAAGTATTTCTCATAAATGCAAATAGATTTGTCCACATTATCAGACTTCAATTTGGAGCCAATCTTAGATATGGGGGCATTGGCACACATTTTACGTATCTTGTTCAGTGCATTGTTGACAGCGTGGTGAGTTTTGGCGATCACGACGACATTTTTTCTCCTTTTGGCAAACGTTCGTGCTAAAACTCCAAGAACATCGGTCTTGCCAGTACCCGGAGGTCCTTGAACACAATAAACAGACGGACATTGAAGTACCGCTTTGCAAATCTCCTGCTGCTCGTGGTTGAGGCGGGCGTAGCAGGAGTCAGAATTTGGAACATCCAATGTCGTGAAACCTTCTTCGTCTGGCTCTTCGATATTTGCCAATAGTTTCAAGAAATATGCGCCGGGTAATCCAGACGCTATACCCTCAAGTAGATTAATGAGTGGGTCTAGCATCACTATGTTATTGACTGATATGCGGTAAGAGAGGGAGAGTGACAGTACGCCATCATATTGGATGGTCATTGACTCTAGTTCATTCTCAATGACAGAGACAATTAACTTTTGACCATCGGATGACTCTAGAGTCACTTCGTCGCCTGGTCGCACCTTTGTATTGTTGACTTTGAATCCCAGCAGATATTCGTTGTCTTCATGACGGAGCACAGTGGCATCAACGATGAGAAGACCGTTGTCGATCTTCTCGTCGTCTGTCAACTGGCTGCTTGCGTCAATGTCCTCTTGCAGAAACTGCTTCTGTTCCTTGAGATATGTCAGCAAGTGGTCGCGCATTTCTTCCAACTTGGAATATTTCGTCATATTAGTAGTTCATGAACCGTTTGAAATAGTTTGATACTTTTGGGTCGCAGCTATACATGTAGCATCCCTTACGACCTCTTGTCAGCAGCACCTTGTAGATGTTGCGAATCAGTCGGTCGCCATTCTCATCTTTCTCTGTGAGGTTACGTTCCTTATTCAACTTCGGCAAGCAAACCAAGGCATCTTTTTTAGCATCGTACTTGATATCTGGACCTAGGATAACACCAACATAGTCGAACTCAAATCCCTGTGCCGAGTAGATGCATCCCACTTGGTTGATGCCCTGTGGATCTTTCGCCCAAAAGTCTGCGCTTCGAGCATATTGGGATTTAAACTCCTTGGAAGTATTAGCCTTCGTTTCCCAAGGCATGCTCCAGTCGCCTATCTGAACCTCTTTCTTGAGGTCACCATTTTCATCTGCCTTGCTTGACCAATCCCAACACCAGCCTGCCACAATACGAGCCGTAGTCTTAGGTTCTTTCTCTTGGTCGTTGAGCTTGCGGATTTCCTGTTCCAGTTCCTGAGGGGATTGGAAAATCTTAAAGTCGAAATCCTCTTTATCCAGTTTGAATTTCTTCTCGTTGGGTACTTCTTTATAGAGTACGTTGTCCACCCAAGCTACAAAACGGTCAGCTCCCACACATCTGAATTGTGTCGTAAGCTCGTGCGTATAGACATTGACGTTTGGCAAAGGATCCTTTGTGAGATACTTGAGGCCTTTTATCCGATCAATCTTACGCTCTTCAGTTGCGATTTTGCGCTCAATCTTTGCCATTTCTGTATCAGAAAGATCACCATCCAAAGCTTGGCGATAGGCTTCTAGCTTTTTCTCTGCGTTAGGCTTTGTCTTATTAGAGTACTCTGCTTTAAACTCTTCAATCTGCTTAATGTACTCACCTTGATAGTTCTCTGCAATTTTCTTGATTGCCTCGGAGTAACCAATCTCTTGATTCTTGACGGCTTGATGGTCATCAATGAAGAACACTGTCACCTTAGAGCAGTAGATGAGCGAGAGGGCTTGATTGAGTGGGCAATACACAGATTCCACTCCACACTTTTTCTTAAGCGATCCATCTGTTTGGTCGTTAGACTTTTCCTGAACACGATGTGCTTCATCGACAAGTAGGACATCAATTTGACTTTCTTTATAGCAAGCAGGACGGAATTGGTAAGTCTTCTGTATCAAATCTTCTACTCCGCCAGTATACTTCTTTTGGTTGCCGTTACTGCAATGGAGTGCCTCTGAAAGTTGCTTGGTGAGGGCTGTAGAACGAGTTGCATAATAAGCGTTACACTCCTTGCCGTTCTGCATAGCTTCTTTGTAAAGCTCAGAAAGAATCTTCAGTGCGATGACCGTCTTTCCTGTGCCTGGACCACCTTTTACGATGAAGACGCTCTTGTCGTTACTGTCAAGAGTCTTCTTCAAAACATTCCAAAACGTCTTGTATGCGTCGTCCTGATCGCCGAGCAACACGAACGTGTTGTCGTTTGGATCAATCATCATGTTGGCAGCAGCTTCAATCAAGGCCTTAGTTGGCTTAAGGTCTGTGCCCGCCAAGCTCTTCGCAATGCCTTCACCATGTCCGTTGCAGAGCAGATCGTGCAGATTCTGGCTCAGTTCTGCCGTCATATCCTTAGAGTAAAGCGGACATCTCTCACGGAGTTTGGCAAACATATCATCGAACAAACCTTCTTTGCCTTTGCTCTCATAGTTGTAGCAATAAGCCAAGCTTGTCAACTCGTACTCCTCTTGGTCGAAGAGGTTGACAAAGTTGCGGAAGTGAATTTCGTATCTCTCTGCCTGCTCTGATGGGTGATCGACAATCTTGTCACTTCCACCAACGAAAACATTTACCCAGCGTTTTCCATAAGCAGAGAAAACTTCCACTTGATTACCCCACTGCTTTAGCTCAATCAGGATGACATTCTTTTTCCCATCCTTACCTGTGCCAAACAAAACGCAATCCACACGACCACCCACGGGTGCTGCATATTCGAAGGAAACATACACGTCGTCAGGATTTGGCAAATTGGCATCGCTCAATAATTTAGAGATGACTTTGGCGTTCTCTTCCCACGATTTTGTCTCGCTGTTGTACGTATCCAATAGGAACTTTCCACCCAATAGCATCTTTTCGATGTATTGGCCACGTTCAACATCCTTTTGAAACTCTGAAACTGTTGCCGTGTAATAGGCTTGTCTTAATTCTTTGGTTTTCATTTTCTTGTTGATAGTTAGTAAATTACATAATAAGTAATAGAACATGTTGATACATTCGACATGTACTACAAAGATATGAAACATTGAAGTTCTGTAAGTGAAAATATTTAAACATTTAACATTATTTACTTGTAATTCTCCACAGACTTGGAAAAGAGTCTGTAAATTTATAGTCTGTATAAATTGTTCCTGCTAACTTGTAATCACAATTAATATTACCGATATGATTATAATTGACGACGAGAGACGTATTCTTAATCTCAACCACATGGCTATATATCTGATGCTGACGGCGGAAGAAATGGCTATGTATGGCGATAAGCTTAAGAGACTGAATAACTACAGACGCGTTACGCGTGGCATTTTCCGCTTTGAGATTGTGGAGAAAGGTAGCACGCCTTACGAGCAGTTGCCAAAGGAGATGACGCGTGGCGCGGCAAGAGCCTGCAACTTGCTTGTACGTCTTGTCAATTCCATACACAAGATTTACTGCTATGGACTTGATTTTGTCGATATGTCTCTCGATTCTGATTCTATTCATAATGAGTTGAATTTGATTGTGGATGAAATCTGTCGTAAGAATATCTTTCAGTTGGATATCTTGGAGTATAGAAATACGGGCACAGCCATGTCGGCACTGCAGATGTACCGTAACTGCAACATTGTAAAATCTGTTTTCGAAAGAGCACTTGATGGAGATGTTATCTCTAAGAACGATTTTCCTGATGTTCGTATGCAGAGAGTTTCAGAAACCACCGACTTGGCTCGATCGCGATCTATTGCAGAAGATGCGTTTGCAGGTCCGCTGTCAGACAAAATCGAGAGAGAGCGTTGCGAGCGTGAGCTTCCAGACCGGCGCCCTAATATCTCTATCAATCTCAAGAATGTGCCGACAGGTAGTTGCTACAAGAGCGGCAAGCTCAAGATGTCAATCGGGTTGGAACTGATGATTGATGGCGACATCGTCAACGTGCCGATCACCAAGATAGACCAGAAGATGCTTTACACGGCTGTTCTCGTGGCTGCTTTGGAAGGAAAACGCTTGAAACGCAGCGACTTCACAACAGATGTAGCTTTAAAGTCAGACTTCTTAAAGCGTGTCTTTAGAGGTCTGTCTTTGGAAACTACTTTCACTGAATGGGTGTCTATGGTGAATCTGCATGGGGATGCTGCAAGAATCAACGATTCGAAGTCGAAGATGAACAAGGATATCTGGAACTGTCTTCCGCGCAAGCATCGCAATGCATACTATTACGTGTGTCTTGTTACCGAATCGCCAAGGACGAAAGATACGCGCTATAAGATTCGTGCGAGCAGCAATCGTATTTCCATTGCCGGTTTCATATCGAACAGGATTATAGCTTGAACCCTATCGTTGTCCTTGCATCTCCCTTGTCCAGCAATTCCGCCTTGCAGTATCTGTCGAGATCTTCGAGAGTGGTCTCTTTGCCGTACAGCACGTAGTCGATAGACTGCTTTCGGGCTATGTTTTCTATCTGTCCTCCTGAGAAGTCGTAGCGCTTTGCCAGTGTCAGAGCGTCGCTCTCGCTTATACGCTTGAGCATGGTCCACCATATCTTCGCCTTGACCTCAGTTTCTGGATTCTTGAACTGCACCTTGAAAAGGAATCGCCTATCGAAAGCGCTGTCGAGGTTGTATGTCAGGTTGGTTGTGGCTATAAGTATGCCGTCCAGATTATCCATTTCTTGCAGGATGATGTTCTGCGTAGAGTTCTCCATCTTCTCAACGGTAGGGTTTAATCCGCCGATGTTTGTGCGCTTGTTGAAGATGGCGTCAGCCTCGTTGAAGAACAGAATGGGCATCACGTCCGAGTTCTTGCACAACTTTCCAGTGAGATTCGCAATCTGGTCTCCTTCCGTAGAGTTGTAGAAAAGCGACTTCTCCTTTATCTCCGTGAAAGCCTTCAACGACTTGTTGTTACGCAGAGTAGACAGACACTGAGATCTGCTGGGTATGTATTCAGACAGAAGCTCCGACTTGGTTTTCTGCGTAAGGACGTATAGCTCTGTGTTGGCTATGCCGTCCTCGCACTTCTGCTCTATCAGACCAGCTTTCATCAGCGTATGCGTTCCGTTCTTGAGCGCGCGTCGCATACAGTTGCACTCCCAATCGTCAGGATAGATTTCGTCGATGGTCAGCAAGGTAAGTCCTTCGTTTTCGGAGTCGGCATACTGCGCATAGTCCAAGGCAATCTGGAGAAACAGTGTCTTTTCATGAATGTCCTTGTACCGCTGTAGTTCTTGGCATAATGCAAGATGTTGATTCGCCTCAACGAGCTGCATCATCCAGGTCTCGTCGTCCTCACGGTTGAAGTCTTGCCTGCCTTTGTTGCTCATGTGTCTTTCGAGTTTGTCCATAAACTCCTGCTCGTTGCTAACTTCCAGCTTTTCCGGCACGAAAGGCTTGTTGTGGCGTAGAGCCGTTACTACGCCATGCTCCAGTTTGAAACCTTCCCAGTAAGAGTCCCGTTCATAGGCTGCACCTTTTATCAGCCAGCGTTTTGTCACGAGTTCTTCTATCTCTTCGCTGTAGCACATCGTGTTGAGGCGGCTTGTACCGAGAAACTCTCCGAAGCCTCCCCAGGAAACGGGCTCGCCCTCTTCTACCATTATAGCGAGCAATACGATTTGGATGTTTGTGAGTTCAAGATGTTCTCTAAGATACGCCATAGGGCGTTCGACGGTAGTCCAGAAATCGTTGGACAGTTTGCTGAGTCTTGCTTGGTCTAACACTCTGTCGAGTGCGGTGATGATAGTGTACTCCTTTGGTTCTACATACACCGGCTCGTATTTGTCGAGATTAAACTCGCTAAAGATGTCCGTTTTTTGTTTCTTTCTATGTGGTCTGTGCGTCTTCATAAAATCTGCTTTTATGCGTTAAAATTTTGCTTGATTATCTATTTCGCCAGCAAAGGTATGACAAACTTTCAACGTATACGATTTGCTTATACGTATAACGTTACTATATGTTTGCTCTGTTTTAATGACAAACACTTAAAGTGCGAAGCGTTGATACACTCCGCACGACCTGAAAAATCTAAAGAAATGATTGTATGTTTTTTCTATGTAGAAAAATAGGGTGCTTCCAAAAGCACCCTATTTATATCCCCAGTTTCTCAATCTTGTTGTATATTGTTTTGCGGTCTACGCCGAGCAGACGGGCGGCTTTGGCTTTGTTGCCGTTGGTCTGTTGCAGAGCGGTGATGATGCGTTGGCGCTCGGTGTCCTCGTCGTGCAGTTGCAGGACGTTGTCGGTGCGTATCTGTCCCATCGCCAGCGTCAGTTCGGCGGTGGTGATCTGCGAGCCGCGTGTGAGCAGCACCGCACGCTTCACCACGTTGTTCAGTTCGCGGAGGTTGCCGGGCCATGAGTGTGAGGCGAGTATCTCCGCAGCGCCAGAGTCGAAGCCCTCAACGTTGCGGTTCAGCTCCTCGTTGGCGTGACGGCTGAAGAGGTCGGCGAAGAGGAAAAGGTCGCTGCCGCGCTCCGAGAGCTTGGGCATGTAGATGGTGAACTCGTTGATGCGATGGTAAAGATCCTCGCGGAAACGGCCCTCGCTGACAGCCTCCTCAAGGTTTTCGTTCGTAGCGCACACAAGTCGGATGTCGATGTCTATCTCCTTCGTTCCGCCGACGGGTCGGATGCGACGCTCCTGCAGCGCACGCAGCAGTTGCACCTGCACTTCATAGCTCAGGTTGCCCACCTCGTCGAGGAACAGCGTGCCGCCGTTAGCTATCTCGAACGCGCCGCGCTTGTCGGCGTCGGCGCCCGTGGACGCTCCCTTCTTATGACCGAAGAACTCGGATGCTGCAACGTCGCGCGGAATCGCTCCGCAGTCGAGTGCGAAGAACGGACGGTCGTGGCGCTGACTGAGGTCGTGAATGCGGTGAGCTACGTACTCCTTGCCGGTGCCCGACGCTCCGAGTATGAGAACGGACATTGGCGTCGGAGCCACCAGCTCTACGTAGCTGTATAGCTGTCGAGAGGCTTTGCTCTTGCCCTCGATGTAGCGGGGAGTAGTGAGTTTTGAGTTTTGAGTTTTGAGTTTTGAATTGTGCGCCGTTGGCGCATTTTGAGTTGTAGAGTTTTGAATTGTTGCATTGCTTTGCTGCGTGTTCTGCTCCATCGCATCGTTAATCTTCTGCAGCAGAATGTCGGACTGCACAGGCTTTGCTATATAGTCGGCAGCGCCCGACTTCATGGCGAGCACCGCGTTCTGCACCTCCGCATAGTTAGTCATCACGATGAACGGCGCATTGATGCTCTGCTCGTGCATCCAAGCCAGCAGTCGGAGGCCGTCGTGATCGGGCAGTCGGAGGTCGGAGAGCACGAGGTCTACGCTCTTCATGTCCACGAGCAGCTTCACGGCAGCACCCACCGATGTCGCCTTGTCCACCTCAAATCCCTTTCGGCGCAGCCATGTTTGTAGCATTGTGCCGAAAGCGATGTCGTCTTCTACAATCAGTATATGTCGCATAGTATTTCCTTAAGTTTCTCTATCAGTTGTTTTGTCAATCTTTCGCGTTCTTGTTCGTTAGGGGGTGCTGTTGTTTCCTCAGGGGGTGTAGTTGTTTCCCCAGGGGGTGCACTTGTCTCAAGTGCACCAACCAAGCAATCTGGTTGACTTTGTTTGCTTTGTTGGTGCACTTCTTTGCTTTGTTGGTGCAGTTCTTTGCTTTGTTTGTGCACTTGAGACAAGTGCACCCCCTGAGTGTATCCCCTGATTAGCTACCACCTTCACCGCCAGACCTACTCTGAACGTCGTGCCCTTGCCCTTTGTCGACGCAACATTTATTCTGCCGCCGAGCAGTGTCACAATCTCGCGAGTGATAGTGAGTCCGAGGCCCACGCCCTCCTTGCCTTGAGCGCCGGGCAGACGGGTGAAGGCGTTGAACACACTCTGCTGTTCTTCGGGTGTCATGCCGCAGCCCGTGTCGCTCACGCTCAGCGTCATCCAACCGTTCATAACGGTTATGCCGACACGCACCTCACCCTCGTCGGTGTATTTGATAGCGTTGCTCACGAGGTTGTTCACAATTTGCTTGATGCGGAATGCGTCCGAACGGCAGAACATATCCTCCGCAACGTTTATATCTGTCGCTAAGCGCAGCTGTTTAGCCATAGCCAGCGGCTGCATCTGCGCCACACACTCGCTGACGAGTGCAGTCGGCTGGAAGCTCACCTCGTGTCGCTCCGCCTTTCCGCTCTCCAGCTTATGATAGTCGAGCAGTGCCGACACCAGTTGCAGCAGATGATTAGCCGAGCCCGATATGCTCTGCAGGTAGCCCACAGCCTTCGGATGGTCTACATACCCGCTGAGCAGGTCGATGAAACCGGCAATCGACGCAGCCGGTGCCTTTATGTCGTGCGTGATGGTGAGCAGCAGTCGTTCTCGCTGCTGCATGATGCGCTCCGTCTCCATCTTCGCTTCAAGAATGCGCTGACGGTCGCTGCCAAATATTTTAGTTTTGACTCACACCCTCACGGAATCTGATCGGATGGCTAACGGAATCTGATCGGACGGCGAACGGAATCCGATCGGACTGCGAACGGAATCTGATCGGACTGCGAACGGAATCTGATCGGACGGCGTTCGGGTGACGATGAAAAAGCCTTAGATTATTGCCAAACAAACTTGAAGGTCTTTGTAGCTGTCGGCGTCTTTACGCTGAGCAGACACACGCCCTTTGGCAGTTGCGGCACGGCAACAGACAGCGTTTCGCCTGCCGAGCGTTTGCCGAGCTGCTTGCTGAACAGCGTGCATATATATGTATGACTTGCGCATGATATACCTTATTATATTATATGTATCTGTTTTCGGCTGCCCTTGTTACTTCACGAGCACCTTCTTTGTGGTCTGCTTGCCGTCGGCAGTCACCTTCACGATGTACACGCCCTTGGCAAGATCGGCGTTCTCCACCTGCTCACCAGCGAGGTTGTACACCTGCAAGCGGTCGTACTCGCCGCCAACGTGCACCTTTCCGTTGCTTACGAAGATGCTAACGCTCTGCTCAGCCTCGGCGCTGTTCACGTCGGTAGGCTTGACGAAGCCCGTCTGCTTGTACGACTCGCCCAGGCGCGCCTCGCAGCAGTTGTAGATAGTGTGCTTGTTGTTGTCGTTCTGGTCGAACTCGCCTATGTAAGCCACGACGCTCATGTTCTTCAGCACAGCCTCGACGTTGTTCTTAGTCTCGTCGGCATAATAGCTCGAGTGGATGCTCTCGGGTATGGTGATGGTTTTCTCCCACGAAAGCAGCTGACCCGCTTTTATGTCCTTCACCAGGAGTCCCCATGCGTTGCCCGTCACCGTTCCGCGGAAGGTGCGGTTGTGTATGTAGTTGTCTCCGCCGCTCGCCTGACGCGCTTCGATGCCGTCCTGCACGAGGTATACGTTGAAGACAGAGCTGTTGTGAGGCACGGTCTTGTGAGGCAGCACGTAGAGCTTCACGTTCAGTTCGCGTGTGCTCTCGTCCAGTTTGGTCTTGAGGTAGAGCGAAACGTACGGCTCCTTGGTGTCGGCGTAGTAGATGGTGGAAAGCAGGCTGTTGACGTCGGTGGCGCTCACTATCGGCGTAGTGCTTACGTCGGCGTAAGTGTTGCGGTTGACCATAGCCGCCGGTGCGAATGTGCTCGACGTGTTAGGGTAGAAGAATATGTATGTAGGGTCTTCGCTCATCTCGGCGATAGGTGTACCGTTGAGCTGCTTGGTGAGGAAAACGTGCATCTTCTTGTCGGTGACATTCTTGCTGCCCAACACGAACTCGGCGAAGTCGATGGTCTTGCCCTTCAGAGCCTACAGCTTGGCGTGGCTCAGGCGCATAGCCTGTCCCTGCTTCTCGGTGCTGCCGAGGCGGAATACGTTGTTGCGCGAAATCTCATCTTTCGAGTAGCCGATGTTGGTGGCGTTGATGTTCCCTGCTACGAGGAGGAGGGAAGCGATGCTAAGTAAGGTTTTTCTCATAGTATATATTAATTAATTGTTCTTTTGCTTGTTAGTATCAAATTTATTCACATTCTCTTTATTTAATAACGTGTAATAACTATTCGCTAACAATTTGCTTGCAAATGTACGGCTTTTTGCAAACTTATATAAAAAAGCGAATTATACGTCAGTTTTATAAAAAAGTTGAAACCACAGCCATACATAGCCTTCAGACTATTCATGCTCTACGCATTTTTTTCAGTAACTTTAGAGCGGGGTTTCCTCCAATGAGTTAATAAACGGGCTCTTAATCCCAATGTTTTACCTAAATCCCAAGTCTATGAGAGAATGTAGGTACGGCTTTGAATCCTGAAAAGGAGTATAACGCTGTCTTTGGTTGGGAGAATCCTGCCGACATGAACGACTACGGCTTTATCAAGCATACGCTCTACTTCGTTGGAAGCAATATGCCAGAGAACGAAACAAGAGAGGCTTCGAAGGACACGCTTCACGTAATGCTTCTCGACGATGTTGTAAAGGCGTATGTCGTTACGACCTACAAGTACGGCAAGGCGTTCTCCGACACTATCACCGTGAAGATGACAGACATAGAAAACGGCAACTATACAGCCATGCAGCGCATTGGCGTGGACGGTGTGGTGAAGGCTGTCTTTGCTGGCAACACGGTTCAGCTCAGCGACGCTGCAAACGTATCTGTATACAATGTTTCGGGCGAACGTGTATATGTACGCAAACGCACAAGAAGCGTATCGCTTGCTCAGCTCCCGGCTGCAGCTTATATAATATGTATAGAGCGCGACGGCAAGCAGAGCGTCTACAAGTATCACGTTAAATGAGGATAAAACAATATCTTAGGCAAAATATTCAAACTGCAGAACATAGCCTAAATTATTAATAAATAAGATTCTTAAAAACCGTAATATCAATAGATGAAGACAAAAATGTTACTTGCGTCGCTACTCTTAAGTGGCGCAGCTTTCGCACAGACATCACCCTTAGTGATGGTCACCCCAAGCGACTACAACATTATGGCTGCTTCGCCAAACGGCAAGTGGGCGTGTGGTATGTACTATGATGCCGGCAACGAGGCATACGGACTCCGCTGGAATCTGGAGAGCGGAGAGATTGATTTGCTCAATCCGTCGTCGCCTTCGCAGGCTTACAGCGTGTCTAACGACGGCGTTGTCGTGGGCTTGTACACCGACAACGGCTACAAGAAGAACGGTGCTTCTACGCAGCTCGCTGGCTATTGGCAGAACAACCGATGGAACCGTCTCGAAATGCCTTCTGACGCTGTGAGCAGTAGCGGCGCTTCTGGAATATCGCCCGACGGACACTACATCACGGGCAACGTATATGTAGGCGGAAAGTATTTGGGATACGTATGGAAGGACGGCAATATTTATCGCCAACTGAAGGAGAACAATGGTATCGCGATACCTTATGCAATATCGCCCGACGGAGAGTATACTACGGGTTGGGTTATGAACAAGAACCGCCAGGCATGTTTCTGGGGACCTGATGGCAATTTCACCACACTCTCTGACCAGCAGTCGCCGTTCTGTGTAGGCAAGAAGTTCTCGCCCGACGGCAAGAAGCTGCTTTATTTCGGCGGCTGGCAGACCGAAGAAGAGGCAGGCGGAGCTGGTAAGGTGCGCGGAGCATGGGCACTCTACGATATGGAAACCGGCAAGAAGAGCGCTATTCTTCCGGCTGGCGACAACGACGACCTCGACTTCTTCGACATCAGCGGTAACTTCAACCCCGACAACGCCAACCTCGAGACATTCGGTCTGTCGTTCGACGGCGAGAGCTACGAGACAGCCATCGTTTTCGACGCAGTTACGCTCAGCGCATACAAGGGACAGAAGCTCACATCCGTAGGTTTTACCCGATGGAGGCTCAGGGCGGCTGGACTATCAACCTCTACACACGCAGCACAGACGGTAAGTTGCAGAAGTTCTACACACAGCCAGTTACGCAGAAGCTGAACTACGGCGAGCGCAACGTCGTTAAGCTCGACACTCCGCAGAATCTGCCTTCAGGCGAACTGCTCGTGTCGGTTGAGGTGAAGGTTACAGAGGCTTCGCAGCGCATCACAGCGCTCGACTTCGGTCGTGCCGTGAAGGGCTCTTCCGACCTGCTCCGCCTTACAACCGAGCCCGACTTCTACTCGATGGGCAACCTTATGGAGGAGAGCAACTATCTCTACGCCGCTTCGTGGGCTATCGACGCTATCGTGGCGCCGAAAGGTGCCGACCTTGCAAAGGACAACGTGACGGGCTATAATATATATGTAGACGGCAAGAAGGTAGGTTCGTCTGCTACAAAGAACTTCACCGTACCCTCTCTCGACAAGGGCGACCATGCACTGGGCGTGAGTGCCGTGTATGTCAACGGATCGGAGTCGGAGCCGGCCGTAGCTCAGCTTGCGGTTGTTCCTGACGACAGCCAGCTTCAGGCTGTGAAGGGCGTGGCAGTAGCGCCGGTAAGCGCTTCGGCTGTGAAGGCTGATTGGGCAGCACCGGTTGACCGCGACGTAGTTCAGGTGCAGTATTGCACGGGTTCTGCATCAACGCAGGGCGTGACAGCTCCCGCTGACAACAACTATAACATCATGGTAGGTGCGCTCTATCCGTCGAAGACATTCCGCGGTCGCACCGGATACGCCATCAAGAAGGCACGCTTCTATCCGCTCACAGACGCTACATACACAGTGGATGTCTACAAGAACGACGAGCTGATAAGCGAGACCGAGGTGGACGACTACACCGTAGGTAAGTGGAACGAGGTGGAACTCACGATGCCTATCATCATCGAGAATGGATCTACATACCGTCTTGCCATCGACTGCTATGATGTTACGCCGAAGGAACCGGCTATCGCCGTTGACAGCAGCGATCCGCTGGAAGGCTACTCTGACATCAACTCGCTCGACGGCGAGTCGTGGAGCTCAATATCTTCTACCGGCGTGATGGCTAACTGGATGATCGGTCTCGTGCTGGAGAACCCGAAACCAGGTACGTTGCCTATCGAAGGCTATGACGTGTTCCTCGACAACGCTAAGAAGAACGCGGCGAAGCTCACGGAGAGAACATACACACACGCTTCGGTACCGACGACAAGCAGCAGGCGCTGTTGTAGCAAAGGCAGAAGGCAACACCGTATCGCTCAACGGCTTGACCGCAGGCGTATGTGTAGTGAAGGCCGTAGTAGCCGGCGAAACCGTCACACGCAAGATAATGATACCGAAGTAAAAGTTTTAGCAGGTTAAGCACAAATTTGCTGCACTTAAGCCAAGAATATTGCGTTTTGTTCCATAATCGGTAAAATGAGGGTTGCGTGTTGCAAAAAATATGGGTAAATTTGCAACGTGAACAGAAACGTAAACCAGATTTGACCAACACAAAACGCATCATATAAAAGCAAAAAGCGCTGACGAAGATTGTTTCGCCAGCGCTTTTTTTAATTAGTAATTTGTAATTATTAATTATTAATTGTTAGGGTGTAATTTTAAATCACGAATCACGAATTAATAATTAATAATTACGAATTAATAATTAAAAATTAATAATTAATCAATTCTTCTTCAGCAAGTCGCGAATCTCTGTGAGCAGCAACTCCTCCTTTGTAGGCTTCGGCTCCTCGGGCGCAGGTGCAGGCTTGGTCTCCTCCTCCTTCTTCTTGAGGTTAGCCAGCTTGTTGATGCCCTTCACGAGGAGGAACACGCAGAAAGCGATGATAGTGAAGTCGATGATAGTCTGAATGAACGCACCATAGTTGATGGTAGCCGGCTTCATTGTCTCCATGCCGAGGTTTACGGCAGGCAACTCGAACTTCAGGTCGCTGAAGTTGACGCCGCCGATGAGCCATCCGATAGGCGGCATGATGATATCGTTGACGATAGAACTTACGATTTTCCCGAACGCGCCGCCGATGATCACACCGACAGCCATGTCTACAGCGTTGCCCTTTACGGCGAACGCCTTGAACTCATTTAGCATTTTTCCCATAGTTTCTGTTTGTTAATTGTTTAATTCCTAATGTCCGATTGTATGTTTCTTGTTTCTAACTATCTTATTTTGCAAAGTGTATATAGCAAACTGCGCTTATTATATATAATGTATATAGCCCAGTGAAATTATATAGCGATTTTTTAAATATTTTAATACCTCTATTGGCTGCAAAATTAGAAAATAATTATTAACTTTGCGCTCGATAAAGAAAAAAAATGCTCAAAAGTATTGCTTTTTGAATGTTTCAGCTCATTGGCAAGTACTGTGGAGCTTGAAAGTAAGATTTATTTTCAACCATTAATTAAAATATTAAAAAAATGACAAAAGTTGCTATTAACGGCTTCGGCCGTATCGGTCGTCTGGCTTTCCGTCAGATGTTTGAGGCAGAGGGTTATGAGGTGGTTGCTATCAACGACCTTACATCTCCAAAAATGTTGGCTCACCTTCTTAAGTATGATACAGCTCAGGGTGGCTTCGCTGGCAAGTACGGTGAGGGCAAGCACACTGTAGAGGCAACAGACAACTCTATCATCGTTGATGGTAAGGAAATCACTATCTATGCTAAGCCAAACGCTGCTGAGCTTCCTTGGGGCGAGCTTGGTGTTGACGTAGTACTCGAGTGCACAGGTTTCTACACATCAAAGGAGAAGGCTTCTGCTCACATCGCAGCAGGTGCTAAGAAGGTTGTTATCTCTGCTCCTGCTGGTAACGATCTCCCAACTATCGTTTACAACACAAACCACAAGACTTTGACTCCAGCCGACACAGTTATTTCTGCAGCTTCTTGTACAACTAACTGCTTGGCTCCTATGGCTTACGCTTTGAACAAGTATGCAGCTATCCAGTCAGGTATCATGTCTACTATCCACGCTTACACAGGTGACCAGATGATTCTCGACGGTCCTCAGCGCAAGGGCGACCTCCGTCGTTCACGTGCAGGTGCTCAGAACATCGTTCCTAACTCTACTGGTGCTGCTAAGGCTATCGGTTTGGTTATCCCTGAGTTGAATGGTAAGTTGATTGGTTCTGCACAGCGTGTTCCGACTCCGACAGGTTCTACAACTATCCTCGTTGCTGTTGTTAAGGGTAAGGACGTAACTGTAGAGGGTATCAACGCTGCTATGAAGGCTGCTTCTAACGAGAGCTTCGGTTACAACGATGAGCAGATCGTTTCTTCTGATATCATCGGTATGCGTTTCGGTTCACTCTTCGATGCTACTCAGACAATGGTTAGCAAGATCGACGAGGATACATATCAGGTACAGGTAGTTTCTTGGTACGACAACGAGAACTCTTATACTTCTCAGATGGTTCGTACTATCAAGTACCTCGCTGAGTTGAAGTAATTCGTTGACTCGGTTTACGACAACATATATAAGCCTGGCATTGTAAAATGCCAGGCTTTTTTGTATCAATACCCCTCCTGAAACCTCATTTATGGGTTTCTAACAACGCTACCGTTGTGTGCTGACGGCGTTACCGTTGCGCGGTAACGATGTAACCTATACGCGGTAACGGTGTTACAGAATAGGTGTAATCGTGTTACCACTTCGCGGTAATCGTGTAGCATTACAAACAATTTTCTGCACAATTGTGTGGCATGTGAGAATTTTTTTGTAAGTTTGTATTTTGAAACCGTAGCTATGTGCTATCAGAGGCAAAGCAATCGGTTTTCTAAACCGAACAAATTGCTTTCAGAACCCGAAACAACATTATTAAATACACGTGCAGCAAAGCTATTGACGACATGCAGAACAAAAGAATGATAACCATACTCGGACCCACCGCAAGCGGAAAGACCGCTGTGGCGGCAGCACTCGCATTGCGCACCGACGGCGAGATAATCAGTGCTGACTCGCGCCAGGTGTACCGCCGCATGGACATCGGAACGGGCAAGGACTTGGCAGACTATGTAGTTGAGGGCCAGCCGATTCCGTATCATCTTATCGACATAGCCGAGCCAGGCACAAAGTACAATCTGTTCCAGTATCAGCAGGACTTCCACGAGGCATACGACGACATCTGTAGCCGAGGCAAGCTGCCCATACTCTGTGGCGGCACCGGTCTGTACATCGAAGCCGTGCTGGGCGGCTACCAGCTCTCGCCCGTGCCGCAGAATCAGCCGTTGCGCGACGCTCTCGCCGGAAAGTCGCTTGCAGAACTCACCGAAATGCTTGTAGAACTGAAGCGCCGCAATGGGTCGAACATGCACAATCAGACCGACGTGGACACTGCCCAGCGTGCCATACGCGCCATCGAGATAGAGACATACAACCTGGAAAACCCTACACCCGAACGGCAGTTGCCGCCAGTTGACTCGCTCATCGTGGGCATAAACATCGACCGCGACCTGCGCCGCGAGAAGATAACGCGCCGACTGAAGGCGCGCCTCGACGAGGGCATGGCAGACGAGATACGCGCGTTGATAGGCGAGGGCATCGACCCAGAAGACCTTATATACTACGGTCTTGAGTACAAGTTTATTACCGAGTACGTCGTAGGTCGTCTCAGCTTCGACGAGATGTTCCGACAGCTGGAGATAGCCATCCACCAGTTCGCCAAGCGACAGATGACGTGGTTCCGCGGCATGGAGCGACGCGGATATACCATCCACTGGATAGACGCCAAGCTGCCCATGGAGGAGAAGGTAGAAGCAATATGCAAGCTGATGCAGGACGCATAGCGAGAGAGACGTAAAAGAATGTGACATCGTGGCGGACATACCGCCGCTAAAAAAGGCTTACTATATGATTAACGACAACCGTTGGGGCATACTCTACTGCCCGAAACACGAGACGTTCAACTCCGGCAAGCGCTGGGAGAAGATTGAGCGATGCCTGAAGGCGAACGGCATCGAGTACGACTACTTGCAGAGCGAAAACTCGGCAAGCGTGGAGCGCTTGGTGAAGATGATGATCAATAGCGGATACAAGACTATTGTCATCGTCGGCGGCGACTCGGCGCTTAACGACGCCGTCAACTGCCTCATGCTCACCGAGCGAAGCGTGCGCGAGACCATTGCGCTCGGCGTGATACCCAACGGACTCATGAACGACTTCGCCCATTTCTGGGGATTCCGCGAGAGCGACTACGAGCAGACCATCAAGTGGCTCAAGCAGCGTCGCGTGCGCAAGATTGACCTCGGCTGCATACGTTACACCAACAAGCACGGCGAGGCGTGCCGCCGCTACTTCCTCAACTGCATCAACATCGGACTCATCGCTGCCATCATGAACCTGCGCCGACAGACACGCCACTTCTTCGGTTCGCGCACGCTCTCGTTCCTCTGCTCGTTCGTGCTCATGATTTTCCAGCGACTCGAGTATCGCATGCACCTGAAGATAAACTCCGACACCGTGGAGCGCAACGTGATGACCGTCTGCATCGGCAACGCTACAGGCTACGGACAGACACCCAACGCCGTGCCCTACAACGGACTGCTCGACGTGAGCGTGGTCTACCATCCCGGCATGACGCAGCTCATCGAAGGCTTCTATCTCTTCGTGCGCGGCAAGTTCCTCAACCACCGCAGCGTCCACCCGTTCCGCACACGCAAGGTGGAAGTGGTCGAGGCGAACAAGGCGCTCGTGGGCATCGACGGACGCCTCATGAAGACCCCCGTCGGACCCTTCACCGTGAGCGTGGAGCAGGAAGTCATCAACTTCCTCATACCCGAATAAGGCAAACGTTTTCCATGATAAATCCTCATATTTTGCAATATTTTGTGCGAAATATGAGGATTTTTTTAAAAAAGTTAATATTTTATTTTGCGTATAAATATATTTTTACTACCTTTGATTTCGTAATGTAGCATTGCCTATATAAAGACTACTACACTTCTTACAGCTAACTAATAATGAACCTTAATCATAAATCTATGAGTTATTTGAGATTCGAAAAAGCTCTGATGACTAACCTCGAAGAGTCGTTGCCACGCGAGTTGTTGCGTACTAATCGTTCGGGAGCATATTCCTGCTCTACGATTGTAGATTGTAATACGCGCAAGTATCATGGCTTGCTCGTCGTGCCCGTACCGGAACTCGACGACGAGAACCATGTGCTCCTCTCTTCGCTCGACCCCACCGTTATTCAGCACGGCGCCGAGTTCAATCTTGGTTTGCACAAGTATCAGGGCAATAATTACAGTCCGAAAGGTCACAAATATATCCGAGAGTTCGATTGTGACACAGTGCCCACAACACTCTACCGCGTAGGCGGTGTGCTACTGAAAAAAGAGGTAGTGTTCCAGCACTATGAAGACCGCATCCTTATCCGTTATACCCTTGTTGATGCACATTCTGCAACGACTTTGCGCTTCCGTCCGTTCCTTGCTTTCCGCAGCGTGCGCCAGTTTACGCACGAGAACACCGTAGCTTCACGCGAGTATGCAGAAGTTACAAACGGCATCAAGACCTGCATGTACGCCGGCTACCCCGACCTTTACATGCAGTTCAGCAAGAAAGTGGAGTTCGTGTTCCAGCCCGACTGGTACCGCGGCGTGGAATACCCGAAGGAGCAGGAGCGCGGCTACGCTTCTAACGAAGACCTCTACGTACCCGGCTACTTCGAGATGGACATCAAGAAGGGCGAGAGCATCGTGTTCTCGGCTTCAACAACAGCCTGCAAGACAACCGGACTGAAGAAACTCTTCCAGGAGGAAGTAGACGAGCGCTCACCGCGCGACAACTTCTTCCACTGCCTCGTCAACGCAGCGCACCAGTTCCACAACCGCACAAAGAAAGACGAGCGATACATCCTCGCCGGCTATCCTTGGTTCAAGTGCCGCGCACGCGACACATTCATCTCTCTGCCGGGTCTCACACTCTCTATCGAGGAGGAAGACTACTTCGAGCTCGTAATGGAGACAGCCATGCGCGCACTCTACGAGTTCATGGCAGGCAAGCCGCTCACAGCGAAGATCTATGAGATAGACCAGCCCGATGTTCTGCTCTGGTGCGTATGGGCTGTGCAGCAGTATGCAAAACATGCAGGTCGCGAAAAGTGCAACCGCAAGTACGGCAAGCTGCTCTACGACGTATTGCATTATATCAAGGACAACCGCCACCCGAACCTGAAGCTCTGCGAGAACGGACTTCTCTACTCGGAAGGCAAGGAAAAGGCCGTAACATGGATGAACTCTACAGCCGGCGGACGCCCCGTCGTACCGCGCACAGGCTACATCGTCGAGTTCAACGCCCTCTGGTACAACGCCCTCAAGTTCTGCGCATCTATGGCTGCCGACTTCGGCGACGCCACAGAGGCTTCCGACTTCGAGCAGATGGCTACACTCTGCGGCAAGTCGTTCGTAGAGACCTTCGTCAACGAGTACGGCTACCTCTTCGACTACGTAGAGCCTAAGGACAACCCCGACTGGAGCGTACGTCCGAACATGATATTCGCCGTTGCGCTCGACTACTCACCGCTCACACCAGCCCAGCAGAAGGCTGTGCTCGACGTCTGCACACGCGAACTCCTCACACCGAAGGGTCTGCGCTCGCTCTCGCCGAAGAGCGGCGGCTACAACCCGATGTACGTCGGTCCGCAGACACAGCGCGACTACGCTTACCATCAGGGCACAGCTTGGCCTTGGCTCGGCGGCTTCTACATGGAGGCATGCCTCAAGATTTACAAGCGCACACGCCTGTCGTTCATCGAGCGTCAGATGGTGGGCTACGAGGACGAGATGGTGAGCCACTGCATCGGCACAATCCCCGAACTCTTCGACGGCAACCCGCCATTCCACGGACGTGGCGCCATCTCGTTCGCTATGAACGTAGCCGAGATCCTGCGCACTCTCGAACTCTTGGAAAAATATAAATATTAAAATAGGAGGATAAGTATATATGAAAGTATTAATGTTCGGATGGGAGTATCCTCCTCACGTATTTGGTGGACTCGCTACCGCTAACTTCGGAATTTCTCAGGGTCTGCACGCACAGGGCGATGTCGAGACCGTGCTCTGTCTGCCGCATCCGTTCGGCGACGAGGACCGCAGCGCCTGCCGCATCGTGGCTATGAACTGCGTGCCTATCGCTTGGCGCGACGTCAACTTCGACTACGTAAAGGAACGCGTGGGCAACATCATGGACCCAGAGTATTACTATCGTCTGCGCGACCATATCTATGCCGACTTCAACTATATGCACGTCAACGACCTTGGCTGCATGGAGTTCGCCGGCGGCTACCCGTCTAACCTGCACGAGGAGATAAACAACTACTCAATCATCGCTGGCGTAGTGGCTCGCACAGAGGACTTCGACATCATTCATGCTCACGACTGGCTCACCTATCCAGCCGGCATCAACGCCAAGCACGTAAGTGGCAAGCCGCTCTGCATACACGTTCACGCTACCGACTTCGACCGCTCGCGCGGCAAGGTGAACCCTACGGTTTACGCCATCGAGAAGGACGGTATGGACAACGCCGACTGCATCATGTGCGTGTCGGAGCTTACACGTCAGACCGTTATCCATCAGTATCATCAGGATCCGCGCAAGTGCTTCACAATGCACAACGCCGTTTATCCGCTGCGCCAGGAACTGCAGGACATCCCGCGTCCCGACCACACGGGTAAGGAGAAGGTCGTAACCTTCCTCGGACGTATCACAATGCAGAAGGGTCCGGAGTACTTCGTAGAAGCTGCCAACATGGTGCTGCAGCGCACACGCAACGTGCGTTTCTGCATGGCAGGCAGCGGCGATATGATGGACGCAATGATTTATCTTGCAGCTGAGCGCGGCATCGCCGATCGCTTCCACTTCCCAGGCTTCATGCGCGGAAAGCAAGTGTACGAGTGCCTGAAAGACTCGGACGTTTACGTCATGCCGTCAGTTTCTGAACCGTTCGGTATCTCGCCGCTTGAGGCAATGCAATGCGGCACGCCGACGATTATCTCTAAACAGTCGGGTTGCGCCGAAATCCTCGACAACTGTATCAAGGTTGACTACTGGGATATACACGCACTTGCCGACGCTATCTACTCTATATGTAGCAACGAGTCGCTCTTCAACTACCTCAAGGAGGAAGGAAAGCGCGAGGTCGACCAGATCACATGGGAGAAGGTTGGCGCACGTATCAAGAATCTGTACGAGCGCGTTCTCGCTGGCGACATTTAAACTTAAAGCAAAAAGCCAAACCGAGTAACTTACTATTCAATAATCTTAAAACAAACAATAATGAAAACGATTTGTTTATATTTCGAGATACATCAGAACATACAGCTGAAGCGCTATCGTTTCTTTGATATCGGCACAGACCACTATTACTATGACGACTACGAGGACGAGCGTCTCATCACTGATGTGGCTAACCGCTCGTATATGCCGGCTCTCGAGGCTTTGGGCGAAATGTTGAAGGAGCATCCGGGCTTCTTCAAGGTGGCTTTCTCTCTCTCTGGCGTAGGCATGGAGCAGTTGGAGATTCACGCTCCGCAGGTGCTCGATAAGTTGCAGGAACTTAACCAGACCGGTTGCGTAGAGTTCCTCGCAGAGCCTTACTCCCACGGTCTTGCATCACTCGCTAACGAGGAGAGCTTCGCTAAGGAAGTGAAGCGCCAGTGCCAGAAGATGAAGGAATACTTCGGCAAGGAGCCTCAGGTTCTGCGCAACTCTTCGCTTATCTACAGCGACGAGATCGGTGCTCAGGCTGCTCAGATGGGCTTCAAGGGTATGCTTACCGAAGGCGCACGCCACGTCCTCGGCTGGAAGTCGCCGCACTATGTTTACAACTGCGCGCTCGCTCCCAACCTCAAGCTCTTGCTTCGCGACGTTAATCTCAGTGACGATATCTCACTTCGCTTCAGCAATGTCTACTGGGAGGGCTATCCGCTCTTCGCTGACAACTACGTAGACCGCATCGCCAACTTCCCTGGCGAGGAGCATGTAGTGAACATCTTCATGGAGCTTTCTGCTCTTGGCGTGGCTCAGCCGTTGTCGAGCAACATTCTCGACTTCCTCAAGGCTCTGCCCGAATGTGCTAAGCAGCGCGGCATCTCATTCTCTACACCGAGCGAGATCTGCGAGACAATGGCAAGCGTAGGCGCTCTCGATGTGCCCGACACACTCTCTTGGACCGACGAGGAGCGCGATGTTAGCTCTTGGCTCGGCAACCCGATGCAGCGCGAGGCTTTCAATAAGCTCTATAGCGTAGCCGACCGTGTGCGCATCGCCGACGATCCGCGCATCAACCAGGACTGGGACTATCTTCAGGCTTCTAACAACTTCCGTCAGATGACTACAAAGCCGTCGCAGGTAGGCATAGACCGTGGCATCTATGCTTCGCCGTTCGACGCATTCACCAACTATATGAACATCCTCGGCGACTTCATCGCTCGCGTTAACTCGCTCTATCCTGAGTCTGTTGATAACGACGAGCTTGCTTCGCTCCTCACCACTATCAAGAATCAGGACGAGGAAATCGAGATGAAGAACAAGGAGATTATCCGTCTGCAGACCAAGATAGAGAAGATTGAGGCTGCTGAAGAAAAACTCCGTGCTAAGCTCGATAAGACAAAGGCTCCGAAGGCTGAGGCTGCTCCGAAGGCTGCAAAGACAGCAAAGAAGCCTGCTGCAAAGAAGGCTAAGGCTGCTGAGCTAAAGGCTGAAGCTGAGCCGAAGGCTGAGTAATGTTTGCGGTTGCAAATGCAAGTTGTGAAGCTTAATCGTTCTGATTATAACGCTGAGTCGTTCATATTGCAATGTTCAAGCAAAGCAGAATGTGTTTGCAACAGCAACAGTTGAACCTATTGAATTAATAAGAAGAATTAAGGTTCTTGTACAATTAAATATTGGTTATAAAGGTTTAAATGTCCTACTGCGAGATGCCGTTGGACATTTTTTTTATTTCAACTTTTCAATTAGCGGCACACTAATTATTCCTCTGCTGAAGTGCAGCAGTCCGTCGGCTTGCATGGCGTTGAGCGCTTCCGATACGTTGAGGCGGCTAATGCCGAGTTCTTGTGCAAGTCGCGTCATCTTTATGCGCAACACCTTTGCGCCGGTAGGGTAGAGGCAGTGCGACTTCAGGAAGAACACGATGCGACTCCTTGTGTCAGCCGGCATCGGACGCCATAGTTTGCTCTCCGCTTTCTGTGCTATTGCGGAGACGATGTTAAGAAGATTGATACGGAAAATGATAAATTCGTCGGAGATGTGCATAAGGTCGCTCTGTCCGATCTCCACCGTGTTGCTTTCGCCAATGGACGTAAACGTGCGTGTATAATGCGGCGAAAGGCCCATGAAATGCTCCAACTGAATGATGTGCGGAGCCTTTATATATTCCTCTATCGAGTAGCCGTGGTCGTCGGCGTAAGCGATAGTCTTTACGTCGCCACTCAATAGAATGGCGACGTTATCACATTTCTCTCCCTCCTTTTTTATTATATCGTTCTTGCCGAATTTCTTAAAGCTGAACTTCGTCTGACCTATAATCTGCATGAGGTTGTCGCTTGTGAGACCCTGGAATAATGGTATCTCGCGAAGCTTGTCGTAGAGATTCAGCATGGGGAATTTTGAGTTTTGAATTTTGAGTTTTGAATTATTGCAGCGCAATGCGCTGCAATTAGGAATTATTGAATTTTGAATTATCAGAATTCAATGGCTACGGCAAGAAAACCGTAGCCTCCTATTTCTGAATCTTGTCCTCCATAGACGGCGAATACCATACCTGCAGGTTGCCCTTGTCGTCGCTGTAGATGAGATAAGCCATCAGTTCTGGATGCTTTTCGAGCACCTTCTTTGCTTTCTCCATGCCCATCACCATGAACGCCGTAGCATAAGCGTCGGCTTCCGCGCAGCGCTTTGCGAGCACCGTTGCCGAGAGAATGCTGTGCTGCACGGGATAGCCCGTAGCAGGGTCGATAGTGTGTGCATATTTCTTGCCGCCACGATAGTAGAAGTTGCGGTAGTTGCCGCTTGTCGCCATTGCGCGATCCTTCACGTTGAGCACGGTCTGCAACTCGTTGTTCACGTTCAGTGAGTCGTCCGACGGCTTCGTCACGCCAATTTTCCACGGCAGACGCTTTTCGCTGATGCCGTGCGTAACCACCTCGCCGCCAATCTCCACCATATAGTTCTTTATGCCGCGCTTTTCGAGCAGACGCGCCACCACATCGCAGCCGTAGCCCTTAGCAATAGCGCTGCAGTCGAGCATTACGCGCACATCAGTCTTCGCGATGCGATGGTTCACGAGCTTCACCTTCTTGTAACCCACGATAGCACGCAGCGAGTCTGCCGTCTGCTTTGTTGGCGGATTGCCCGTCTTGAAGCCGAATCCCCATGCGTTCACGAGTGGTGCCACCGTTATGTCGAATGCTCCGTCGGTGTTGTCGGAGATTTTCTCAGCCAGATTAAACACACTCTCGAACATCTCGTTCGTTTCCACGTTCTCGCCGCGATTGATGTGCGAGATGATCGACTCCTTGTTGAACATCGACAAAGCGTTGTCCACCTTCTGCAGTTCTGCGAGAATGTCTGTCTGAATAGAAGAGTCGTTCTGATAAGTGATGTGATAGAACGTGCCGAATATCTGTCCCTCATCGTGCTGATAAGGCATGCTACGCTGTTGTCTTACAATATATATTGTTCCGATAATGAGGAACACGAGTAATGGCAGTCGCCACAAAAGTTTTTTGTTTGTCATATACTAAATCTCAAAGATTATGTTGAAAGTGCCGCCCAGTCGACTGCCACCTTGCTTGCCGTAGCCCGGCACATACCAAGTCTTTCCGATGTTGCCGTCGTCGTGAGCGATACGTCTGCGATAGCGCACCGACCAGCCCAGCCGAAGCGGACCAGCTATCTTCGCGTCCACGCCGAACACAGCCTCCATCCAATGGTAGTAGGCCTTCATGCCCTTCACGTTGTAGTCTACGTCGTCGCCCCATACCGGGTCTTTCAGTCCGTTGCCCACGACGTCGAACTTATAGTAAGTCATGGCATAGCGTGCGCCGGCATACACGCGGTAAGCGTCGTGTTTGTTCTTCGCTATGTTGAAGTCCATACCCACACGCCAGTATGGCGCCGACGTCTTGTACTTAAGATTTGTCGTCGGGTTGTCAGAGTCTGCCGTGCCGTATCCCAGCTCGAACACCGGAAAGTAGCGGTCCTTGAGGTTGATGCGCAGCGCTGCCTCGTACTGTCCGTAGTCGCTGAACGCCAGTTGCGCCAGTCCCACCACGTCAGCCGACACCGCCACGCCGCGGAAGAATGCCACCGTGTCCTTCTGTGCCGTCAGCTTCTTATCCGCCGTAGCATCCTTTCTGCTCTGCGCCGTCGCCGTCGTCACCGCAATCAGCAACAGGCTAATTGTTATGACCCTTGAAACGAATGAGGAAGTGCGCTTTACCGTCATTGTATGTTACCTTATTATAGTTTATCGTTATGTTTTCAATCGCCTCCGTGGTGAACTTCACGTCCGTGATGGTGTGGAAGAACTGCGGGTTGCAGTCGACCGACTCGAAGTGCGGGTTATTCTCCTTCGTCACCCACACCGTGTCCGTTGTGCTCACGTCGCTGTCCTTCTGCTTTATGCCGAAGACATACACATCCACCGCACGCTGATAGCTCATCGGCAGCGCGATGCTGTCGAAGCCTGCGAGTCGGTTGATTATCACGGTGTCGTCGTCCTTGTAGTCGGCAGCGCGCGGCACAGCCACTGTCAGCGTGTCCTCCATCGTCTTCATGCCGGCGTCGAGTCTGAACGTGGCATACACGCGGTTGTTCAGCGGACAGTCGATAGACGAGCACGCAGCCAGCACGAACAGCGCCACCATAGCGATGGCTGTCGTTATTGTTGTTGTTCGCATTTTGTCTGAAAGTTTGTTTATGACTCGCAGCGCAGCGTCTTCTCAATCTGATAGTCGTTGCGGTTCTGCGACGAGCGGCTCACAAGGTCGCCGATGAATCCGGCGAGGAAGAACTGTGTGCCAATCATCATCACGGTGAGTGCGATGAAGAAGTAAGGCGAGTCGGTGATGAGTCGCTGCGGAATGCCGTGAGCCAGGCACCAGAGCTTGTCTGCGCCCAGTGCTACCACCGAGAGGAAGCCGAGGAAGAACATCAGCGTGCCGAGGAAGCCGAACACGTGCATAGGCTTTCTGCCGAAACTTGAGAGAAACCACAGCGTGATAAGGTCGAGATAGCCGTTGAAGAAGCGGTTCCAGCCCATGAACTTCGACTTGCCGAACTTGCGTGCCTGATGATGCACCGGCTTTTCGCCTATCTTGTCGAAGCCTGCGTTCTTAGCCAGATAAGGTATGTATCGGTGCATCTCGCCGTACACCTCGATATTCTTCACCACATCCTTGCGGTAAGCCTTCAGTCCGCAGTTGAAGTCGTGCAGATTATGAATGCCGCTCACCTTACGTGCCGTAGCGTTGAAGAGTTTCGTAGGTATAGTCTTCGAGAGCGGGTCGCCCTGCTTGCGGTTCTGCTTGTATCCGCTCACGAGGTCGTAGCCCTCATCCTTAATCATGTGGTAGAGAGCCGGTATCTCGTCAGGCGAGTCCTGCAGGTCGGCGTCCATAGTGATTACGACGTCGCCCTGCGCCTCTTTGAAACCGCAGAAGAGCGCCGGACTCTTGCCGTAGTTGCGGCGGAACTTGATGCCTTTTACTGTCGTCGACTTTTGCGAGAGACCCTCTATTACGTTCCACGAGTTGTCGGTGGAGCCGTCGTTTACGAAGATCACCTCGTATGTGAAGTTATTTGCCTTCATCACGCGTTCTATCCACGCGTAGAGTTCGGGGAGCGATTCCTCCTCGTTGAACAAAGGAACTACTACTGTTATATCCATTGTGATGTTGTTATGTTGTTATGTTGAGGTGTTGAGGTGTTGAGGTGTTGAGGTGTTGAGGTGTTGAGATGTTGAGGTGTTGAGATGTTGAGGTGTTGAGATGGTGAGGTGTTGAGGTGTTGAGATGGTGAGGTGTTGAGATGGTGAGGTGTTGAGATATGCTTATCTAACAATCTAACTAACCATCCTTCTATCTAATATCTGTTTCTTTTTCCGATAAGCGCAATCGGCAGACTTACGATAGCGCCGATGGCGAGGTTCTGCATCATGAACATGAACGCCCAATGCACCGGGGTGATCATCGTCACTACGTCCATGCTGTTCTTTATCTCCGCCTTCGATATGCCCTGCTGCTCGTAGATAGGCGCCAGCTGTTTCATCGTTGTGGTGATGAGATTGGCGAACGCACCGTTATCCAAGAACTGGAAGTAGGCGTACTGCACCAGTGCGAACACCAGCGAAGCATAGATGAACACATAGAGCGAATAGGCGTAGGCGCGGCGGAACGATATCACGCCGAAGAGCGCCTCCGTTCGGAACGCCTTCAGTCGGTAGCCTACGAGGAACGGCGTAGCCATAGCTAAGATATTGCCGATGAAACCCGCGTTGAGTAGCATTATACATGCGAAGCTTGCTGCCCACAACAGTGCGAGCAGCAAGGCATCTTGGCGTGCGAACGCCTTCAGTTGTACAAGATGATTGATGTTTATCATTAGCGCATCACCTTAAATATGTTCTTACCCTGCTTCACTACGTATACGCCGTGCTGCGCATCGCCCGTTACCACTCTGCCGCTGAGGTCGTACACGGTGTACGGCTGAGTGGGGTCGAATGTGCCCTGCGTGCCCTCAGCCACGCTGCCTATAGCCGTAGCTGCGTTGCACTTCACGCCGGTGAGCGCAATGTCGCGCACCTCCCATGTCGGAGCCTCGCTTGTGGTGCTTGTATAGTGGAACACGATGTTAATCTTCTTGCCAGCCCAAGCGCTGAGGTCTATATCGCCCGAGTCTACAAACTTGAAGTCTGTGCCTTCGGGCCATTTGATGCCCTCGAGCTTCGTCGTCTTGCCCTCGCAGCGCACCTCCACGCTGAGCTTCTCGCTCGGGTTCTGCGCGTAGTTCACCGCATGACTGAACGAAACTGTAGCCTCCTTGTATCCGCCGAGGTCAATCTCCGGCGTCACCACCGAGCTTTCTGCCGCATACTTCGTAGCATACTTGTTAGAACCCTCCTTGATAGCGCCCGTGCCCTTCCATCCGTACGAGCTTGTGCGCTCCCAAACCTCTGCGCCCTCCTTCGGGTGGAGTGTGGTCTCGATGGTGCATCCGCCGTCCGTATCCTTGTAGCTTGCCAGGTAGATACACATCATGCTGTTCTCCGGCACCACCTGCTTCGTCACAACCGTTGTAGCCGGGTCGAACTCGTAGCTGATGCTGTCGCCCCAGATGTACTCCATGAGGTTAGGGAAGTCGATGAACGGGTTGCGGTTGCCCTGAATGCTGTACACGATGTTGTTGCGCTTAGCCTCCAGGTCGCTCACGGGGTCTTGCTTCGCCCACTTGATGTAGAGGTCAGACGCCCACTTCTGCAGCGTAGGATAGTCGCCCGTCTCAAGCGAGTTCAAGCCATCCTTCACCCACGCATAGTCCTGATAGCATGTAGCCATGTAGAGATATGCACGAGCGAAGTCGCCCTGCCACTCGGGGTAAGGCTGCCACAGCTTCTTGCCGCTGTCGCCCGTGCCCACCTTTATCACGCCGTTGTCGTACGTCGCCTTTGTCACCACGCCCATGCTGTAGTTGCTCTTCGTAGAGTTAGCCTTGGCGTCGCTCGGCATGAGGTTGTAGAGGTCTTTGTAGGCCTGGCGCTGTTCGCCTCCCCACCAACTCTTCGGGAACGAGTGTTCGATATTCATCGAGCTGCACGATTCGCCCCATGCTCCGAACTCCACCTTCTCCGGCGAGTAGCGGTCTATTACGTATCCGTTGTCGTTATCTGTGAGGTAAAAGCCCCACCATGTGGCAGCCTTGCCCTTGCCGTAGCTGAGCACGGTAGCCTCTTTGATTATGTTGTGGACGGCGGTCTTCAGTTCGGCGCCCTTCTTTCCCTTCAGCGCGTCGTAGTAGCCCTGCGGAATCTGTGCCGAAGCAGCCAGAGCGTACACCGTAGCGACGACCATCATCACCAAAGCCTTCAATTCAGTTCTCTTCATTTGTGTCTCCTTCAAAAATATTTCTGTTTTTAAAACCGTTTCTGCGCAGCAAAGTTAGCACATTTGGCTGAAACCGCTATATATATAATGTGTAAAAATGCTTAACCCCCCCGCATTACGTTCCTATTTCGTAATCTCGCCGCAGATGCTTCTGCCCATGAGGTTGCGTATCACGCGCGGGTCCTTGTAGTGAGCCTGCAGGAACATGAGCTTCGTGATGGCGCTCTCCACGGTGCTGTCGCCGCCGCTCACCACGCCAGCATCCTGCAACTGGAAGCCCGTGTCGTAGCGACCCATCTTCACGAATCCAGCCACACACTGGCTGATGTTCACTATCGTCACGCCGCGCTGCGTAGCGTCCTTCAGCAGACGCGTGAGCCACGGCTTCTGCGGAGCGTTGCCGCTGCCGAAACTTCTCATCACGATGCCGCGCAGCTCGGGTGCGTCGAACATGTGGCGCGCTATGTTCTCCTGAATGCCGGGGAAGAGCGAGAACACTACCACGTTCGGGTCCATCGCCATGTGCGGAATCATCGGCTTCGTGTAGTCGGGCTTCAAGATGTAGTGGGGATTGAAGTGGAACTCTACGCCCGCCTCGCACAGGTGCGGATAGTTGAACGAGTTGAAGGCGTTGAATCCGTCGGCGCTCTCCTTTGTACTGCGGTTGCCGCGCAGCAATCGGCCGCTGAAGTAGATGCACACCTCCGGCACCATCGGGTGTCCGTCCTCGCCAAACGCCGACGCCAGTTCGATACTCGTCAGCAGGTTCTCCTTGCCGTCGGTGCGGAGCTGTCCGATAGGCAGCTGCGAACCGGTCAGAATCACCGGTTTCGTGAGGTTCTCGAGCATGAACGAGAGCGCCGATGCCGTGTACGACATAGTGTCGGTGCCGTGCAGCACCACGAATCCGTCGTATTTGTCGTAGTTGTCGGCTATGATGCGTACAAGCTGAGCCCATCGACGAAGGCTCATGTCCGATGAGTCGATAGGAGAAGTGAACTGATAAGTGTCTACGTCCGTCTGCAGAAGTGCAAATTCGGGAAAGTTCGACAGTAGATGGTCGAAGTTGAGCGGCTCAAGAGCCCCCGTCTCGCGGTTGCATCCCATGCCGATAGTGCCACCGGTGTATATCAATAACACCTTGTTAAGTCGTGGGCTTGCTTGTTTGTTATTCATAATGTTCTAAGGCTAATGACATCCGCAGAAAAGAGCAATGAAAGATGGAACACGCTTCGTTTCAGCACATGCCATGTTATTATCCGACAAAATTAAATAAAATTTGCGACAATACACCTGCTTCTCACATGTTTTTTTACAAAGTGATGGCGTTTGTTGCAATTAGTGGGGTGTATCCAGCCTCTGTTTGTGTCATCGTGTCGCGTTCGGTGTCCGATTGGGTCGCGTCCGCCGTCCGATCGGGTTGCGTCCGCCGTCCGATCGGGTTGCGTTCGGTGTCCGATCGGATTCCGTTCGGGTGACGGCGAGGTAGCGTAGGGCGGTCTATTGTACTTTGTTGCATTATTCTGTGAAATGTATAAGCAAAAAACTTGTCAGTGTCAGAAATATGTAGTATTTTTGCAGTCGATATTTAAACAAAAGACTGAATAATTGTTATGAAGAAATTATTGTTTCCGATAATTATAGCGACAGTAGTGGTTCTCCTCAGCGGTTGTGCCGCAGCGAGGAAGGTTCCTTATTTCAAGAATATCGACTCCATCAACCTTGCCGCTTCAAGAGGTTTGTACGATGCTCGTATCATGCCTAAGGACTTGCTCTCCATCGCCGTCGTAACGTCCGACCAGGAGACGTCTCGTCCGTTCAACCTCTTCGCCAATATGCCTACCGGCAGCGGTGGTAACTCGGGTGCTATGAACAGCACCGTGCAGCAGTATCTCGTCAACAACGACGGCGAGATCAACTTCCCCGTTGTCGGCAAGCTGCATGTCGTAGGACTCACCAACTCCGAGTGTGAGAAGCTTATCTTTGATAAGGTGAAGCCATATTTCTCTGAGAACGAAAATCCCGTAGTCACAGTGCGTCTGTCGAGCTACAGAGTGGTTCTTGCCGGCGCTGTCAAGTCGCCGGGCGTGGTTCCGGTCACCAACGAGAAGATGAGCATCATGGAGGCTATCGCTCAGGCAGGCGACCTCACCATCTTCGGCAAGCGCGACAACGTGCTCCTCATCCGTGAGGGCGTCGACGGAAAGAAAGAGGTTCATCGTCTCAATCTGAACGATGCCAATCTCATCAACTCTCCTTACTATTACGTTCAGCAGAACGACTACATCTACGTAGAGCCTAACAAGGTTGAAGCCAACAATGCTTATGTTGGTGCTACTACCTCTTTGTGGATGTCGTTCCTGAGCGTAGGACTGTCGTTGACAGGTCTACTTATCGGTATTTTGAAATAATGTATATATATAAGCGTCGGGCTATTTGTCTTGGCGCTTAATTTTTACCCTTACAACAGTAATCTTCAATAGAAACACAACAAAAATAGAAGCATCGTGGAACCGTTGAAACATGAATGCGGCGTGGCAATGATACGCTTGCTCAAGCCGCTCGAATACTATCAGGAGAAGTACGGCACGTGGATGTTCGCACTCAACAAGCTCTATCTGATGATGGAGAAACAGCACAACCGCGGACAGGAAGGTGCCGGAATGGCATGCGTGAAGTTCGATGGAATGCCCGGAACGGAATACATGTTCCGCGAGCGCGCCGAAGGCAAGGACGCCATCACCGAGATATTCGGACGCGTACAGAAAGAGTACGCCCGACTCTCGCCCGAACTGCTCGCCGACGCCGAGTTCGCAAAGAACCATCTGCCCTTCGCCGGACAACTCTACATGGGACACCTGCGCTACTCCACGACCGGAAAAAAAGGACTCGCATACGTCCATCCTTTCCTGCGCCGCAACAACTGGCAGGCTAAGAACCTCTGCATCTGCGGCAACTTCAATATGACTAATATCGACGAGATATTCCAGCAGATGCTCACGCAGGGCATGTTCCCGCGCATCTACAGCGACGGATATACTCTGCTCGAACTGATGGGGCACCGCCTCGACCGCGAAGCCGAACGCAACTTCGTTGACGCCAAGAAGCTCGGACTCGAAGGCATGGACATCACCAGATATATAGACAACCACATGGACATGGCGAACGTGCTGCGCACCACAATGCCCAACTTCGACGGCGGCTACGTGATGTGCGGACTCACCGGCTCGGGCGAGATGTTCTCTATGCGCGACCCGTGGGGCATACGTCCGGCGTTCTACTATAAGAACGACGAGTTCGTAGCCGTGGCGTCCGAGCGCCCCGTGCTGCAGACTACGTTCGACCTCGAATGTGAAGACATAAAGGAGCTGCAGCCCGGCAACGCGCTGCTCGTGAGCCGTAGCGGAGAGGTGCGCATGGAGCGCATACTCGAACAGCGCGGCGACTCGGCTTGCTCGTTCGAGCGCATATACTTCAGCCGTGGTTCAGACCGCGACATCTACCGCGAGCGCAAAAAGCTCGGCGAACTGCTCGTGCCGCAGGTGCTCGAAGCCGTTGGCGGCGACATCAGCCACACCGTGTTCTCGTTCATACCGAACACAGCCGAAGTGGCTTACTACGGACTGCTCTCGGGCTTCAAGAAGTGTCTCAACCGACAGAAGGTGCAGCAGATACAGCAGCTCGACCACGAGCCGACAGACGAGGAGCTGCACGCCATTCTCGACACGTACGTGCGCTCAGAAAAGGTGGCGATAAAGGACATAAAGCTGCGCACCTTCATCACCGAAGGCAACTCGCGCAACGACCTCGCCTCGCACGTCTACGACATAACATACGGATGTATTGAGCCGGGCGTGGACAACCTCGTGGTTATCGACGACTCAATCGTGCGCGGTACGACGCTCAAGGAGAGCATCCTGCGCATCCTCGACCGCCTCCACCCGAAGAAGATTGTCGTCGTGTCGTCGGCTCCGCAGATACGCTACCCCGACTACTACGGCATCGACATGCCGCGTCTGGAGGAGTTCTGCGTCTTCCGCGCCACTATCGAGCTTATCCGCGAGCGCGGCATGAACGACCTGCTGCAGCGTGTCTACGAGGCGTGCAAGCTCGAACTGCTCAAACCCAAGGACATGATGCGCAACTGTGTACGCGACATATACAAACCATTCTCTACCGAGGAGATAAACCAGAAAGTGGCTGAGATGCTCCGACCGGAAGGTCTGAAGACACCGGTCGAACTCGTGTTCCAGTCGATAGACGGACTCCATGAGGCTATACCCAACCACCACGGCGACTGGTACTTCACAGGCAAGTACCCCACGCCCGGCGGAACAAAGCTCTGCAACCAGGCGTTCGTCAACTACATCGACCGACAGAAGTAGGACGCCGTGCCCGGCTACATACGCAGCAGCTTAGCATTAGTAGCATGGAGAAACTAAGTAGGAAACACGTTTTGTGGTTATAAGGCAGCCGGCGAACGCTGCAACAACCATGAACAAACACGCCCTGAAAGGGCAAAAGGATAATTAGAAAATTGACTTTTGCGCTTTCAGGGCGTATGTGCGCGATAAAACAAACAACGAAATATAAAAATTCGAGAAGATATAAGTATGAGAAATGTAACTTTAGTATTGGAAGACGGAACCAAGTTCCACGGAAAGTCGTTCGGTTATGAAGCACCGGTGGCTGGCGAGGTAGTTTTCAACACTGCTATGATGGGCTACCCGGAGTCGCTCACCGACCCGTCGTACGCTGGACAGCTTATGACACTGACCTATCCGTTGGTTGGCAACTATGGTGTACCGCCGTTCACAGTAGAAGAGAACGGTCTGCCTACATTCATGGAGAGTGACAAAATCTACGCTTCGGCTATCATCGTGGCTGATTACAGCGAGCAGTACTGCCACTGGAATGCCGTAGAGAGTCTTGCAGAGTGGCTCAAACGTGAGCACGTGCCCGGCATCACCGGCATCGACACACGCGAGCTTACTAAGGTGCTGCGCGAGCACGGCGTAATGATGGGTAAGATTCTCTTCGACGACGAGCCGGAGAACATACCTACAGCCGAGTATGCTGGAGTTAATTTCGTCGACAAGGTGAGCTGCAAGGAGATCATCCGCTACAACGAGGGCGCCGAGAAGAAGGTGGTGCTCGTCGACTGCGGCGTGAAGGCTAACATCATCCGCTGTCTCATCAACCGCGGCTGCGAGGTTATACGCGTGCCTTGGAACTACGACTATACCGACATGGAGTTCGACGGTCTGTTCCTCGCTAACGGTCCTGGCGACCCAGACATGTGCGAGGATGCCGTGAAGATCATCCAGAAGCAGATGAGCCTCTCTGACAAGCCTATCTGCGGCATCTGCATGGGCAACCAGCTCCTCGCTAAGGCAGCAGGCGCTCATATATACAAACTCAAGTACGGTCACCGCTCACACAACCAGCCGGTGCGCATGGTTGGCACAGAGAAGTGCTTCGTAACATCGCAGAACCACGGCTACGCTGTAGACGCAAAGACGCTCGGCGCCGATTGGGAGGAGCTCTTCGTAAACATGAACGACGGATCGAACGAGGGCATTCGCCACAAGTCGAAGCCTTGGTTCTCAAGCCAGTTCCACCCGGAGGCTTGCTCTGGTCCGGTAGACACAGAGTTTATGTTCGACAAGTTCGTAGAGGCTATGAACTAACTGAAGAGTTGTAGAACGAAAAGTGAAATAATCAGAATGTTTAAGTTTCGTGTTTTAGGGCTGTAGCCCGATAAAACATCAAACATTAATCATTAAACATCAGAATAAATGAAAGACGAAAATATAAAGAAAGTGTTATTGCTCGGTTCGGGTGCCTTGAAGATTGGCGAAGCGGGCGAGTTCGACTACTCTGGTTCGCAGGCGCTTAAGGCTCTGCGCGAAGAGGGCATAGAGACAGTGCTCATCAACCCGAACATCGCAACAGTGCAGACATCTGAAGGCGTTGCCGACCAGATATATTTCCTTCCCGTTCAGCCTTACTTCGTAGAGGAAGTGATAAAGAAGGAGCGTCCTGACGGCATCCTCCTCTCGTTCGGCGGACAGACAGCGCTCAACTGCGGCGTTGAACTCTACCGCAACGGCATCCTCGACAAGTACAACGTGAAGGTGCTCGGTACACCGGTGCAGGCTATCATCGACACCGAGGACCGCGAGCTCTTCGTTGAGAAGCTCGACGAGATAGGCGTTAAGACTATCAAGAGCGAGGCTTGCGAGAACATGGAGCAGGCACGCAAGGCGGCTGCCGAACTCGGCTACCCGGTCATCATCCGTGCTGCTTACGCTCTCGGCGGACTTGGCTCTGGCTTTGCAGACAACGAGGAAGAACTCGTGAAAATCGCTGAGAAGGCATTCTCGTTCTCTCCGCAGGTACTCGTCGAGAAGAGTCTCAAGGGCTGGAAGGAGATAGAGTACGAGGTAGTGCGCGACCGCTACGACAACTGTATCACAGTCTGCAACATGGAGAACTTCGACCCGCTCGGCATCCACACCGGCGAGTCGATCGTTATCGCTCCGTCGCAGACACTCACCAACTCTGAATATCACAAGCTGCGCGCTCTCGCTATCAAGATTATCCGCCACATCGGCATCGTCGGCGAGTGTAACGTGCAGTACGCCTTCGACCCGCAGTCGGAAGACTACCGCGTAATCGAGGTGAACGCTCGTCTGAGCCGTTCTTCTGCTCTCGCTTCTAAGGCTACGGGCTATCCGCTCGCCTTTGTTGCGGCTAAGCTCGGCATGGGCTACGGCTTGTTCGAGTTGAAGAACTCTGTGACAAAGACCACATCTGCATTCTTTGAGCCTGCACTCGACTATGTTGTCTGCAAGATTCCGCGTTGGGACCTCTCTAAGTTCCGCGGCGTAGACAAGGAGCTCGGCTCTTCAATGAAGTCGGTAGGCGAGGTTATGGCTATCGGTCGCAACTTCGAGGAGGCTATCCAGAAGGGTCTGCGCATGATCGGTCAGGGTATGCACGGCTTCGTTGAGAACAAGGAGCTTGAGATTGAAGATATCGATGCAGCTCTGCGTGAGC
>ERZ779669.73-NODE-73-length-59055-cov-6.316119_pt1 | contig 59055 bp, 45 predicted proteins | sample MGYA00511372_ERZ779669 | MGnify/ENA primary metagenome ERZ779669 (study PRJEB29588, sample SAMEA1967891) | human gut metagenome | biome: human gut; feature: human-associated habitat; material: faeces | place: Denmark | collected 2008/2010 ... | reverse complement strand
GTCCGGTAACCGGCCCGGGCAACCGCCCGCTGAAATCCCTTTCCGATATGCTGAAGGGCAAACAGGGCCGTTTCCGTCAGAACCTTTTGGGTAAACGCGTTGACTACTCCGGCCGTTCCGTTATCGTTGTAGGCCCTGAACTTAAAATGCACCAGTGCGGCCTGCCGAAGGAAATGGCACTGGAGCTGTTTAAACCTTTTGTAATGAAACGCCTTGTTCAGAGCGGACAGGCTACCAATATTAAAAACGCCAAACGCATGGTAGAACGCGCTAATAATGTTGTTTGGGATGTTTTGGAAGAAGTAATTAAAGAACATCCTGTATTCCTTAACCGTGCACCGACGCTGCACAGACTCGGTATTCAGGCATTTGAGCCTATCCTTACCGAAGGCCGTGCAATCAAGTTGCATCCTTTGGTATGTACAGCATTCAACGCCGACTTCGACGGTGACCAAATGGCAGTGCATCTGCCGCTTTCCGCGGAAGCACAGGCAGAAGCAAGAATTCTGATGCTTTCCGTTAACAACATTCTGGCACCGAAAGACGGCAAACCTGTTGCAGTACCTACCCAGGATATGGTTCTGGGCTCTTACTACATCACCATGGTGAAAGAAGGAGCCAAAGGCGAAGGTATGCGCTTCAGCAGCATTAACGAAGCTATGCTGGCATACTTCCATAAGGTTGTTGATTTGCAGGCACGCATTCAGGTTTATGTACCTAACAAAGATATTTACGGCGAAGAAAAGAACGAAGGCGTAAGCCTTGTTACCACTACGCCGGGCAATATCATGTTTAACGAAGACCTGCCTAAAGAACTGCAGTACTTCCATCAGGAAACCGAAAAGAATGCTGCCGGCGAAGAAGTTAAGGTTTGGCATTTAAGCAAACTTATTAACAAAAAAGAACTGGGCAACCTTGTTGCCAAAGCGCACAAGCTGTTCGGCAACCTGCGTACTGCCGAAATTCTTGATATTGTTAAAAAGAACGGTTATGACAACGCCTGCAAGGCAGGTATTTCCATTGCCGTATCCGATATTAAAATCCCGAAAGAAAAACAGCAGATTTTGGCTGACGCCGAAAAACAGATTGATAAAACCGAGCGTATGTTCCGCCGCGGCTTAATGAGCGAGGATGAACGCTACCGCAAGGTTATTGAAATCTGGAGCCAGGCAACGGATGACGTTACCGCAAAACTGATGAGCGCTACCATGGATAAATTCAATTCCCTGAACATGATGGCTGACTCCGGCGCCCGCGGCAACACCCAGCAGATCCGTCAGCTGGCAGGTATGCGCGGCCTTATGGCTGACCCGTCCGGCCGTATTATCGACCGTCCTATCAAGGCAAACTTCCGCGAAGGCTTGACCGTATTGGAATACTTTATTTCCACCCACGGTGCCCGCAAAGGCCTGGCAGATACCGCACTGCGTACGGCAGACTCCGGTTACCTTACCCGCCGCCTTGTAGACGTTGCGCAGGATGTTATTGTACGCGAGGATGACTGCGACGTTGTAACCTTTAACCTTGTTAAAGAACGCAGCCGCCTGTGCAAACAAACCCTTGGCGCAAGCCAGAACAAACTGCGCGAAACCGTTATCGGGCGCAACCTTGCTTCCGGCGTTGAAAGCCCCGTAACCGGTGAACTGATTGCCGAAGCAGATACCGTTATTACGGAAGATATTTACAATAAACTTATTGCAGGCCACGTGCTTGAAGTTAACCTGTATGCAACCGATGATATGGACGGCGAAGCAACTGAAACCGTTCAGATTAACATCAGCAGCGAAGATGCCAATAAGGTAATGAAAGAACACCTGATGCATCACTTCGACGGCAAAGAAGTTGCCGAAGACGTTGTTAACGCAGAAGGTGAAGTACTGGCACATGCAAAAGATACTTATACCGAAGCAATGATTGACGCAATTTTGGCAGACGGTACTGTCCGCGAAATGAAAGTGCGCAACAATGCTATCGAAGGTATCGAAATCGGCGCTATTACCGAAGGCAAGAACAAACAGACGGTTATCGAATCTCTGCGTGACCGTATTGTCGGCCGTAACCTTGCCGAAGATATTCTGGATGAAAACGGCGAAGTGCTCTATCATATCAACGATTATGTTACCGAAGATATGGCAGACAGAATTGCAACTCTGCGCGAAACCGTTAAAATCCGCAGCGTGCTCAACTGCAAATCTAAAGTTGGCGTTTGCCGCAAATGCTATGGCCGCAACCTTGCAACCGACAGAAATGTTGATGTCGGCGAAGCAGTTGGCACCATTGCAGCTCAGGCAATCGGTGAACCTGGTACCCAGCTTACCATGCGTACGTTCCATACAGGCGGCGTAGCAGGCGGCGACGATATTACCCAGGGTTTGCCGCGTGTTGAAGAATTGTTTGAAGCACGCAAACCGAAACACCCCGGTATTTTGGCAGAAACCACCGGCGTTGTGCATATTGCCGAAGAAGGCGGCCAGCGTAAAATTACCATTACCGATAAAGAAGGCATGGAAGAAGTTTATGCAATTCCGTACGGCGCAAAACTTGCTGTTACCGAAGGCGAGGAAATCGAAAAAGGCGACCGTCTTACCGAAGGTTCCCTCAATCCGCATGATATTATCCGCATCAGCGGCGTGCGCGCAACCCAGCGTTACCTGGTACAGCAGGTACTCGGCGTTTACAAATCTCAGGGCGTAGAAATTAACGACAAGCACATTGAAGTTATGGTACGCCAGATGATGCGTAAAGTACGTATTGACGAAGCTGGCGATACAACAATGCTGCCGGGCGAATACGTTGATATCGGTGAATTTGAAGAACAGAACAGCGAAATGATTGACCGCGGCTTGCAGCCTGCGGAAGGTCATCCGATTCTTCTGGGTATTACCAAAGCATCTCTGGCAACCGATTCCTTCCTGTCCGCGGCTTCCTTCCAGGAAACCACCCGTGTACTTACGGACGCAGCTATTAAAGGCAAGGTTGACCCGCTGCTCGGCCTTAAAGAAAACGTTATTATCGGTAAACTCATTCCGGCAGGTACCGGCATGAGCAGATACCGTGACGTTAAAGTAAAATACAATAACGTGCCTACTAATAACTGATTTAACTGCATAACAGCAGAAAAACTTAATAAGTTGCAATAGGTAAAGTAAACCACCCTGTTTATTCCGTTTGGAGTAAGCAGGGTGGTTTTGTTTATGATGAGGCATCTATTATAAACAGAAAATGCAATCTTGCAGAAACTGCTGCTGTTCAGCTTGCCAAAACGTTGCTCCTATTTGCGTGCGCAAACACGACTATGTAATATATTTATTAAAGAGCAAAATTTGTGAATCAATAATTATATTTAGTAAATAGCAGCATTAACCATACAACTCACAAAAATTTTTCAATAATTTTAGTGTAATAACAGTAATACACGCTTATTCACTTCGTTCAAAAAGCGTGTTTATTACTGTTATTGTTTTATTGTATATTGAAATTTTTGTATGCAGTTGTCTAGCTAATGCTGGTATTTTTAGTTTGCCTGTTTTAACAAGATAAAAAGTAGCTGCCCCGCATCACCGATAGTACGGCTTACCGTAAAACTATGCTGCCGCGCTAACCTACCGGCAGGGATAAAGTTTCACCAAGACCAGTAAAAGTTAGACTTACTCTAACGGAAATGTCTTGCGGGGGGGGGTAAAAGTATGGTAAAATAACATTATAAAATAATGTAAAATAAAATTATAAATTTTATTACAATTAATAAAACGTAAGAGGGATAAATTTGCGAAAATATTTACTGCTGATGTTTCTGGCATCATTGGATATAATCAGTGTTATTTTAGCTGTATTTATAAGTATGTACCTGCGTTTTGACAGCGGAGCCATACCTGCCAACTATCTTAATATGTTAGTTGGCTATTTGCCGTTAACTGTTTCAATTTACCTTATCTGCTTTTTGGTTTTCAAACTTTACGGCAGAATCTGGCGTTATGCCGGAAGTATAGAGCTTGTAGCAATTGTTGCTGCCTGTGGTTTGGGCAGTACTGCATGGTATCTGACTTCGGTAGGTATAGGCTCTGTATTGCCGCGCCTTTTATATATCATGACGGGCATACTTTTAATGCTTTTTATCGGCGGCAGCCGTTTGGCTTTGCGTATGTACAGCTATGTGATGAACAAGCCCAAATACAAAGAATTGCAGCGCAAAAAGAACAAAGTCCTCATTATCGGCGCAGGCGATGCCGGTGCGTTGCTGATGCGCGAAATAGAGCGTTACCATATCGCCAACCGTCAGGTAGTTGGTTTTATTGACGACGATAAAAACAAAATCGGCAAATCAATGCTGGGGGTAAAAATACTTGGCGGCCGTAACGATATAACATCAATAGCAAACGCTAAAGGCATTGATGAAATAATAATTGCCATGCCTTCCGTAAAAGGAAAAGAAATAAAAGCCATTATTGACATTTGCAAGCAGACAAACTGCAAGCTCACTATCTTACCCGGACTTTACGAAATTATTGAAGGGAAGGTAAGCATCAGCCAGCTGCGCCCTGTTGACGTAGAAGATTTATTGGGACGCGACCCGGTAAAGCTTGACACTACAGCTGTAAAAGAATACTTAAGCGGCAAAATAGTGCTTATAACAGGAGCAGGCGGCAGCATAGGCAGTGAAATAGTACGCCAGGTAGCCAAAATGCAGCCTGCTAAACTTTTGCTTTTAGGCAAAGGCGAAAACAGTATCTACGAAATTACGCAGGAAATGAAAATAGAATACCCGCAGCTTAAAACAGTACCTATTATTGCCGATGTGCGCGACAAAGAACGCATAAATGCCATTATGGACTATTTTAAACCGCAGGTAGTATTCCATGCAGCTGCACATAAGCATGTGCCATTAATGGAATATCAGCCGGCAGAAGCAGTACGCAACAATATTTTAGGTACTAAAGTAGTAGCCGATGAAGCTGTTGCACACAATGTAGAAACCTTCGTCATGATTTCAACCGACAAAGCAGTTAACCCAACCAGCGTAATGGGTTGTACCAAACGCGTAGCGGAAATGTACGTGCAAAGTATGAACAAAAACAGCAATACACGCTTTGTTGCAGTACGCTTTGGCAATGTGCTCGGCAGCAGAGGCAGCGTAATACCACTTTTTAAAAAGCAGATAGCCAAAGGCGGGCCGGTAACAGTAACCCATGCCGACATGAAACGCTACTTTATGACGATACCGGAAGCGAGCCAGCTTGTATTGCAGGCCGGTGCAATGGCCAAAGGCGGCGAAGTATTCGTGCTTGATATGGGAGAACCGGTAAGAATTTACGACCTTGCCAAAGACTTAATAACCTTATCCGGCTTAATACCGGATAAAGATATAGAAATAAAAATAACGGGCCTGCGACCGGGCGAAAAGCTGTTTGAAGAACTGTTAAGTGCTGAAGACGGTACGGAAAAAACAAAACACCGTAAAATCTTCACCGCAAAGATAAAAGAAATAGATAAAACAGAATTAGATAAGCAAATAGCTGAAATTGTAGAGATAACAGACGGCGATCAAGTAGTTGCCGCGCTGCAAAAGATAGTACCTACTTATACACCAAACAGGGTAAATATATGAAGAAAATTTTACAAGAAAATAAATTGTATATTTTAATATTTTTTATACTTTTTGAAACTTTTGATTTTCTTAATTTAATAAATTTAAAAATGCCTCCACAAGTTTTAGATTTATTTGTTTTTGATGAAAAATTTTATAATCATTTAATTTGGCATGGTATAAGATTTATTTTATGTTTGCCCGCTATATTGCTATCGTATACTGTATCTTGGACATATGATTCATCATTTACAATTTATAGTTTTTTTATTTTAACATGTATATATTTATATATTGATAATATACTTGGTTTACTATTAGATAAAATAAACGGCAAAGTTTTAAAAATATATTTAATAGTATTTTTGTTGTTTTTATCTTCCAAAATGAATGGGAGATTGCTTTTGCCGTATTTAGGTTATCTTATTTTAATTAGTGAATTTTTGCATATTCAAACTAACGAAAAGGTTAATTGTAAATTCTTAATTATAGCTTTAATTTTAACTACTATGAGCACTGGTACATTTGGAGTTGGATTAATATATGCTTTTTTGATGTTATGTTTTTGTAATAAATTAAGGAATTTTATTATTGAGTTATCTAATATACAAAAAATTATCATGTTAAGTATTTTTATTTATTTTGCGATTATGATAAAGAAATTAATAGATTATTATACATCTGGGGGGGAGTTGCTTGTAATATTGACTCATGGTGTAGGTCACTTTATTGCAGGAAAGAACTTATTAATAGTTTTGGTAGTTGTTAGTAGTATAGTTTTTTTGAATTACTTTATTATTACAAAAAATTTAAACGATAAAAAATTTCCATTGATATTAGCTGTTTTAATACCTTTTTGGTGTTCTATTCTTGGATATTCGGCAGCAACAATGCTAATTTGCCCGTTATTTATTTTAACCATTTTTTTATGTTTGTGCTGAAGGAGCGAATAATGTCATGCCATTAAAATTGATGTACATAACAAATAACAAAGATGTAGCAGTTATTGCTGATAAAAATGGTGTAGATAGAGTTTGGGTAGATTTAGAAACATTAGGTAAAGAAGAACGGCAAAAAGGCTTAAATACAGTTAAATCTCATCATAGAATTTCTGATATAGCAATTATAAAACCATTTTTAAAAAATGCAGAAATGCTTGTAAGGATTAACCCTATCAACGAAAATTCAAAAGAAGAAATTGAAAAAGTTATACAAAATGGAGCAGATAATATAATGCTCCCAATGTTTAAAACAAAAGATGAAGTAGAAAAATTTTTAAATTATATCAATGGAAGAACAAAAAATATTTTGTTGCTTGAAACAAAAGAAGCGGTAGAAAATTTAGATGAAATTTTATCTTTAACAGGTATAAATGAAGTACATATCGGTTTGAATGATTTGCATTTGGCCTATAAGAAAAAATTTATGTTTGAATTATTAGCTGATGGATTAGTTGAAAAAATATGTGATATTTTAAAACAGAAAAATTTAAAGTTCGGTTTTGGTGGAATTGCAAGAATTGGGCAAGGAATTTTACCTGCGGAAAATATTTTGATAGAACATTATAGACTGGGTTCACAAGCTGTTATTTTGTCAAGAAGTTTTTGTAATTGTCAAGAAAAAAGCTTGGAAGAAATTGAGAATATTTTTAATTTAGAAATTAGCCGGATGCGTGAATACGAAAAGAAACTTTTATCATTTACAAAAACAGATTTTAATAATAATAGGCTAAAAGTAATGCAATTAGTTAATAAAATAGTTTCTACGATAAGAGAAAATTAAAATGGCAAAAAATATTTCTAAAGCTGCGTTTAGTGTTGCTTTATTATTAATTTTTGTAAAAGTTATAGGTTTTTTAAAACAGTCTGTTTTTGCTTCCTATTTTGGAGCGAGCAAAGAAATGGATATGTTTTTATTGACAACAGAATTTTTTGGAGAATTTTCAACAGCAGTTTTTTCTGGCATTTCTATTTCACTATTAGCATTATATTTGGAAGTTCTAAATAATAAAGGTCGTAAAGAAGCTAATATATTGATATCAAATGTTTTATTTGTTGGAATTTTTATAATAGCTTTTTTGATAATGTTCCTATATGTTCTTACACCTAATTTAGTAAAATTAATTGCTCCTAAATATTCCCCAGATGATATAAATACATTAAGTGAATATTTTAGATTAGTTATATTTCTTTTGTTGAATGCATATGTAAGCAATTTGTTTATAGCTGTGTTAGATGCTGAAAAACGGTTTTTGCCTTCAAAATGTTCGGGATTGATATTAAGTATTTCTACTGTATTTGCTTGTGTAAGTTTTTCTGATAGTTTTGGTATAAAGGCTTTGCTATATGGATTTATTGCATATTATTTTTTGGAAAATATATTTTTATTGTTTTTTGTAAAAAAATATGTTAGTTTTAATATTTTTAAACCATTTAAAGATAAAAGAATAAAATCTTTGATATTTTTATCTTTGCCGTTATTTTTTAGTAATGCCGGTGTTATGGTTAATAATGTAGTAGGTAAAGCAGTAGCTACTGGTTTTGGAGAAGGTATTATATCATCATTATCATATGGACAAATTTTATTCTCGACAACGCATTCTATAATTATTGGAAGCATTTGTACAGTATTATTTTCGTATTTTTCTGAAATGGTAGTTCGAAATAATGTAGAAAATTTAAAAAATGAATTAAATCGTTATTTGATAATAATAGTTATAGTATTATTGCCAATAAGTATAATTTTTATTACATCATCCGTAGAATTAATAGATTTACTTTTTGGTAGAGGTAAATTTACAGAACTGGCAATAAAAAATACTGCTTTAGCTTTATCTGGTTATGCAATAGGTCTTATTTTTATCGCAATGAGGGATATTTTAGTGAGAGCCCATTATGCTTATCAGGATACAAAAAGACCTATGTTTAATGGATTAATTGCGATTGCGGTAAATATTATTTTTCTTTTATTATTTGCTGAAAAATATGGAATTTTAGGTATTACATTGGGTGCAACTGTTTCCTATATTGTAGCTTTTTTACTATCAATAAAAACCATGTCTAAGCATATTAAAAATTACAATATATATTCTATTTTAAGAAAGTTTACATTTATTTTAATTGCTGGAGTTATTTCGTTTTTAACTGTATATTATATAAATTTTGCGGATAAATTGAGCAATAATCTTTTAATTATTTTATTAAATTCAACAGTATGTATAGTTTTATATTTTGCACAATTAAAAGTATTAAAAATTGAAGAAATCAATAATATTTTTTTATTAATAAAAAGAAAAAGGAGTTAATTTATGTATAAAACACTTTTTAAACCCTTATTAGATAGATTGTTAGCTTTTTTGGGAATAGTATTTTTATTTCCGGTTTTTATAATAGTAAGTTTTTTCATAGTTATCGATGATGGATTTCCTATTATATATAAACAATTAAGAGTTGGTCAAAATGCTAAAGGGTTTTATATTTATAAGTTTAGAACCATGATAAAAAATGCGGATAAAGTTGGCCCGTTATCTACATCAAATAATGATAATAGAATTACAAAAATTGGAAAAGTTTTAAGAAAAACAAGTTTAGATGAGTTACCGCAGTTATTTAATGTTCTGAATGGAACTATGAGTTTAATCGGGTATAGACCTGATGTTTTTAGAGATGAAGATGACTATAACGATATAAAATACACATTAAAACCTGGTATTACAGGTTATGCACAGGTTAACGGAAGAAGCAGTTTGACAAGTGAACAAAAATTAAATTGGGAAAGAAAATATGTAAAAGATATTACTTTTATGACTGATATTAAAATTTTACTTAAAACTATTGAAATAGTCTTGTTTCGCAAAGGGGTTAATTAAAATGAACAAATGGATTGGTGTTGTTGCGGGAAAAAGTGGAGATACTATTACGGATGAACTACATAGACGTGGATTTAAAATAGCTTTAGTAGCCGGTAAAGATGGTGAGGCAGGCACTGATATTGCAGATGAAGTATTTATTTGTGATTTAAAAGAATACTTTTTAATTAAAAAATTTTTTGATGAAATGAATATAAAGAATATTTTATTTGCAACTGGTCATAGATTAGCTATTGATTTAGCTGAAAAGTTTAAAAAAGATAAATTTGAAATATCGTTAGATTTAAGTACGGTAAGATTGTGTAAAAATAAATATACTTTTAAAAAAGAATTAAGAAAAATTGGAATTGAAACACCAGAAGATTTTTTGCTGTATACAGATAATTTTAATGACAAAAGTTTTGAAATCATAAAGAATAAAATTGGCTATCCGTGTGTTTTAAAATCTATTGAAGATGTGCAACCGCCAGAAAAAATTTTTAATGAAGACGCATTAAAAGATAAAGTTAAAGATTTATTGCAAAAAGAAGATTATGTTTTTGTGGAGAAATTTATACATGGAGCTGATGCAACGGTTCCAGTTTTTATAGATGATACAGAAATAAAGAAAATTTTTGTTATGAGTTATAGTAAAGCTATTGATGATAAATTGAAAGGATTTGAAGACTCCTATATATTAAATTTTACGGAAAATCAAAAGAATAAAATTTTAGATTATACAAAAATTATAGTAGAGAAATTTGCTTTAAAGGGATTAATTAGAATTGACCTTATTGTTGAAAATGAAAAAATTTATATTTTAGAAGTAAATTGTGTTATAGTGTCTGGTAATGTTGGAGATCAATATAATGTATTATTTTTAAAATCTGGATTTAACAGAGCATCGTGTATTGTTGATTATGCTTTGAAAAAATTTTATAAAGTTGAATTTAAAAGATCAAAAAAGTGCCTTTGCGTTACCAAAAATAGTAATTTTACTAATATAAATTCTCAAGATTGTATTAAGGTGATTTGCACTTTTGAAAATGATTATAAAAATATGTGGAATAAAGTTCTAAAGTCTAATGCAGATTCTATTTGTATTAAGCTAAAAGAATTTTCTAACGATGAATATGTAATGTTACAAAATATAGTAAAAGATTTGAACAAAAAAATTCTTGTAGAGGATTAAGTAATTATGAAAAAAGTATTATTTGTAACTTATGGTGGCGGACATGTGAATCTTGTAATGCCAATAGCTAAAGAAATAGAAAGGCATAATGAATTAGATTATAAAATACTTGCACTTACAACAGCAATACCGTATTTAGAAAATTCCGGATTAAAATATAAAACATTATTAGATTATTTACCCATGCTGCAAAATAATAAAGAAATTATCAATATAGGTAATAAATTAGCTCATCAATATCACAATCCTGATGCTGGATTTTCAATAGAGCAGACTAGTGCGTATTTTGGATGTTCAATGTATGATTTAATAAAAAAAATAGGTGAGAAAAAAGCGTTTGAAAAATTTGAAGCAGAGGGCAGAAAGGCTTTTTGCCCAACAAGCATAATGAAACAGATTTTAAAAATAGAAAAGCCTGATATTGTTGTAACAACTGTACCTTATAGAATGGAAAAAGCTGCTGTACTGGAAGCAAAAGACGCAGGAATAAAAACAGTATTTATTCACGATTTGCATTTTGTAAAACAAAATTATTTATATAATATTGTAGATGCAAATTTTGTTATGAATGAATTTGTAAAAGATGAACTCATGGGTTATGGCGTAGCAGAAAGTAAAATTTATATAACGGGTCAGCCTGCTTTCGATTATTTGTTAGAACCTATTAATAAAAGCAAAAGTGAAATTTATAATGAATTTGAATTATCGCCAGAAAAAAAGACTATTGTATGGATTGCTGATAATTCTAAAGTGTTAACAAAAACATATTTTGATGAAATAAGCGAAGTAATAGAAAGATTTAAAGAGTTCCAATTTATTATAAAAATGCATCCTGGCGAAGAAAATGTTGATATATTTAAAAATATATGTAAAAAAAATAAAAGTAATACTAGATTATTACATAAATGTAATAATAAAGAGTTAATTTATATTGGAGATTTATTTTTAGTTGGATTATCAACTATGGGATTAGAAATTAGCAGAATGAATAAAGATATGATTTGTTTAGATTATGATAATTTATGGGAGAATTTAGTTAAAGAAAATGTTAATAAATACAGATATGATGTTTTAAATTTAGGGTTATTAGTTAAAGAAAATGATGAGTTATCAAGCGTAATAAGTACTATGCTTAATAATGATAAATTGAGAAATTATTTTGATGATAAACGAGCTAAAATTTTTCCTAATAAGTATAGGGCTAGTCTATATTGCTATAATCTTTTGATGAATGTATAAATCTTTATGCAGAAAGGTGATAAAAATGTCTAAAATATTAGTAACAGGGTCTGATGGTTTTATAGGCAGTCACTTGGTTGAAGAACTAGTAAAAAAAGGTTATCAGGTTAAGGCTTTCGTATTTTATAATTCGTTTAATTCCTGGGGGTGGCTGGATACATTGCCCAAAGAAATAATGGATAATGTAGAAGTTTTTACCGGTGATGTAAGGGATCCGCATGGCGTAAAAGAAGCTATGAAAGGCTGCGATGCGGTATTTCATTTAGCTGCTTTGATAGCTATACCTTTTAGTTATCATTCACCTGATACATATGTAGATACTAATATAAAAGGCACGTTAAATATTTTGCAGGCTGCAAGGGAATTAAATATTGACAGGGTATTGGTAACCTCAACTTCTGAAGTATATGGTACTGCTAAATATGTTCCAATTGATGAAAATCATCCTTATCAGGGGCAATCTCCTTATTCTGCAACTAAAATAGGTGCAGACAGATTGGCAGAATCTTTTTATCGCTCCTTTGATTTGCCGGTAACTATTGTAAGGCCTTTTAATACATTTGGACCAAGGCAATCGGCAAGGGCGGTTATACCCACCATAATTACTCAGCTGCTTTCAGGTAAAACAGAGATAAAATTAGGTTCGCTGACGCCGACACGTGATTTTAACTATGTTAAAGATACAGCTAATGGCTTTATTGAAATATATAAATCAGATAAAACGATTGGTCAAGAAATAAACATTGCAACCCAAAAGGAAATTTCTATTGGCGAACTGGCACAGGAGTTAATTAAACAAATAAATCCCGAGGCCAAGATTATTTGTGATGAGCAACGATTAAGGCCTGTAAACAGTGAAGTAAACCGTCTGCTTGGTTCAAATAAAAAAATTATGGAATTAACTGATTGGAAACCGCAATATACTTTTGAAGAAGGTTTGGCAGAAACCATTAAATTCTTAAAAGCTAATTTATCTAAATACAAAGCAGATATTTACAATTTGTAATTGGAGATGTTAATATGAATCATTTTATTCCATTATCAGTACCTAATTTAAAAGGCAACGAACTAAAATATGTAACTGAAGCTGTTGCAACCGAATGGGTATCAACAGGCGGGCCGTATGTTACAGAATTTGAAAATAAAATAGCAGAATATGTTAATGTAAAAGGCGCAGTTGCATGTCAAAACGGAACGACCGGTATTCATACTGCGCTGATGACGATTGGCGTAAAAAAAGACGATATAGTTATTGTACCAACTTTAACATTTATTGCAGCTGTAAACCCTGTTAAATATATTGGAGCTACCCCTATTTTTATGGATTGTGATGATTCGTTATGCATTGACCCGAAAAAATTAAAAGAATTTTGCGAAGTTGAATGTGAGTTTGTTGATAATGAATTGTTATTTAAATTAACTAAGCAAAAAGTAAAAGCTTTAGTGGTAGTACATGTATTTGGCAATATGGCAGATATGGAAAATATTTTAGATATTGCGAAAAAATACAACTTAAAAGTTATAGAAGATGCCACAGAGGCTATTGGCACATATTATAGCGAAGGACCATTAAAAGGAAAATACGCCGGAACGATGGGTGATATAGGAATTTATTCCTTTAATGGGAATAAGATTATTACTACCGGTGGTGGCGGTATGATAGTTTCAAATAATGAAGAATATTTGAAATTAGCTAAGCATTTAACTACGCAGGCTAAAAGCGATGAATTGAATTATATACATGATATGATTGGCTATAACTATCGTATGACAAATTTACAGGCAGCTCTTGGATTAGCGCAGCTGGAGCAATTGGAAAAATTTATTGCTGCAAAAAATAAAAATTATGATGAGTATAGTTTGCTATTAAAAGACACGCAATTTAAACTGTTAAAATTCAGAGAGGGCATAAGGAGCAATAAATGGTTTTATGCTTTGGAGTGTGAAAATAGCGAACAAAGGGATAAATTAATTGCTTACTTATTAGATAAAAAAATTCAAACCAGGCCAATATGGGGATTGATTAATGAACAAAAACCATATTTGGACGCTTATGCATATAAAATTGAAAAAGCAAAATATTATTGGGAACATGTGGTAAATATACCGTGCAGTACTAATATTACCGACGAAGAAATTAAAGCCGTTGTTGAACAAATTAAGTTGTTTAATTAAGGTGGAAGATAAATATGGATATAAACAATTACATAGTATCCCATGATTTAAGCATAATAGATGCTCTGGGCAGGCTTAATGCCTGCCAGAAAAAGATTTTGTTTATTTGTAATGAAGATAAACAATTACTGGCAGCAATTACTGATGGTGATATCAGAAGATGGATTTTAAAAAGCGGCGACATGTCAGCACCGGTAGATAAAATTGCTAATTTTAATCCTAAATATTTATTTGATACTGATATCATTGCAGCTAAAAACTATATGCTGGAAAACAGTATATCAGCATTGCCGGTTTTAAATGCGGATAAAACCATAAAAACAATAGTTTTTTGGACAGATAACAATATAGAATTAAAACCTCAAAGCAAAATAAAATTGCCGGTTGTAATTATGGCAGGCGGTAAAGGAACACGTTTATATCCATATACTAAGATTTTACCAAAACCGTTGATTCCTGTTGGTGATATACCTATTATTGAAAGAATTATAGAGCAGTTTGTAAAAGCCGGATGTAAAGACTTTTATGTAATTGTTAACTATAAAAAAGACATGATTAAGGCATATTTTAATGAAATAAAAGAAAAAAGTTATAATATAACTTTTATTGACGAAAATATACCTTTAGGAACCGGTGGAGGATTGAAGCTTTTGCAAAATTATTTGCAAACAGATTTTATTTTAACTAATTGTGATATTTTAATAAAAGCTGATTTCAGCGATATAATTGAGCAGCATAGTAATAAGAATAATGTAGTTACAATGATTTGTTCAGCTAAGAAATTTACAATTCCTTATGGTGTTGTAGAATTGGATAAAAATGAAAATATTATAGAAATGAAAGAAAAACCTACATTGAATTTTTTAACTAATACAGGTTGTTATGTAGTTAATGGTTCGGTGTTTACTTATATTGCAGATGATGAAAATATCGGTTTCCCTGACATTATTGAAAGAATTAAAGAAGATAATAAAAAAGTCGGCATTTATCCTATTCATGAAGATGCATGGCTTGATATGGGTCAATTTGATGAGTTAAGCAGAATGGAGCGGGAATTAAAATAATGGATAAAATTATTTTAATCGGTGCAGGCGGTCATGCTAAAAGTGTTATTGACAGTATAGAACAAGCCGGGAATTATGAAATTGTTGGATTTTCTGAAAGATTTAAGGACGAAGGCATCCAGTATAAAGGGTATAAAGTCATATGTACTGATGATGAGCTGGAAGTGCTATACAAAAGCGGCGTACAAAACGCTTTTATAACTATTGGGTATATGGGAAATTCTGATTTACGTGAAAAACTATATAATAAATTAAAAAGTATAGGTTTTAACATACCCAGTGTTGTAGACAAAAGTGCAATTTTGGCAACTGATGTACAAATTGGTAAAGGTTGCTTTATTGCCAAGGGCACAATAATAAATTCTCAAAGTTGTATTAGCGATTTAGCGATTATAAATACAGGCGTTGTTATAGAGCATGAATGTTATGTTGGGTTCAATACGCATATAGCCGGTAAGAGTATCATATGCGGTAATGTTAATATTGGTAATAATGTGTTTGTAGGGGCAGGCTCAACAGTAATTCAGGGGATAAAGATTGGAGATAGTACTATTGTAGGCGCTGCTTCAACTGTTTTGCATAATGTAGGAGATAATGAAAAAGTAATTGGCGTTGTATAGATAAGAATAGAAGGTGAACATATGGCAAAAGTACTAATTATAGCTGAAGCTGGTGTAAATCATAATGGCGATATTAACTTGGCAAGGCAGCTTATTGATAAAGCTAAAGAGGCCGGTGCTGATATCATAAAATTTCAGACATACAACTTAGATTCCATAGTATCTAAGTTTGCAGAAATGGCAGATTACCAAAAAGATAATATGGGTATGGTAGAGTCGCAAAAAGAAATGCTTAAAAAGATAACTTTGCCATATGAAGCTTTTTGGGAACTTTATAAATATTGTAAAAATAAAGATATTCAATTCCTTTCAACACCTTTTGATATAGAAAGCATTCATTTTTTAAATGATATGGTGCCGTTTTGGAAAATTCCTTCAGGCGAAGTTACAAATTATCCCTATCTTGTTGAAATTGCTAAAACAGGGAAACCTGTAGTTATGTCAACTGGAATGTGTGAATTGCAAGAAATAGATGAAGCGATTAAAGTTTTGAAAACTAATGGTACATCTGATATAACTTTATTGCATTGTAATACACAATATCCAACTCCATATAAAGATGTTAATTTGAGAGCTATGGAAACATTAAGGAATAGATATAAAGTTAAGGTTGGATATTCTGACCATACCAAAGGTATAGAAGTACCAATAGCAGCAGTTGCTTTAGGTGCGGAGGTTATAGAAAAACACTTTACTTTAGATAAAAATCTTCCCGGACCGGATCACAAAGCTAGTTTAGAACCAAAAGAATTAGCAGCTATGGTTTCATCTATAAGGAATATTGAAGAAGCATTGGGCTCACCCAATAAAACTGCATCAAATTCTGAACGTGAAAATATTGCTATTGCCAGGAAAAGTATAGTAGCGGCAATGAATATAAAAAAAGGAGAAATATTAACAGTAGATAATTTAACAACTAAAAGACCGGGAACAGGGATATCTCCCATGCGTTGGAATGAGGTATTAGGAAGTAAAGCGATTAGGGACTTTATTGAAGATGAGGTCATAGAGATATGAAAAAACTTACAATTGTAACTGCTACACGGGCCGAATATGGCTTATTGGCACCAATTATAAAAAAGTTTATAAATGAGCCTGAAATAGACGTTAGAATAGTGGTTACCGGCGCGCATTTATCACCGGAGTTTGGTATGACTGTTAAGGAAATAGAAGCTGATGGGATTCCTATTGATAAAAAAATAGAAATCTTATTGAGTTCTGATACTCCGGTGGCTATTTCTAAAAGTATGGGTTTAGCTCTTATCAGTTTTGCCGAATATTTTGATGAAAGTAAGCCTGATGCATTGATGGTGCTTGGTGATAGATATGAAACTTTGGCTATTGCTTGTGCTGCAATGAACGCAAGAATTCCAATAATTCATCTTTATGGCGGAGAAGCAACAGAAGGTGCTATAGATGAAGCAGTTAGAAATGCTATTACCAAAATGAGTTATTTGCATTTTACAAGTACAGAACAGTATAAACATCGTGTTATACAAATGGGGGAAGCACCCGACAGAGTATTTTGTGTAGGTGCGCTGGGGGTTGAAAATGCAAAAAATCTGTCACTTTTAAGTAAAGATGCTTTAGAGAATAAATTAGGTTTTACTTTAGGCGATGCTTACGCTGTCTTAACGTTCCATCCTGTTACATTAGAAAATAATACTGCTGAACAACAAGTAAAAGAATTATTGGAAGCAATTAGTAAACTACCAGAAATTACCTTTTTATGTACTAAAGCTAATGCAGATGCCAATGGCAGAATTATAAATGAATATATAAAACGGTACGCTCAAAAATATTCAAATATATATTTAGTGAATTCTTTAGGCGTACAAGGTTATTTAAGCGCAGTTAAGTATGCAAAGTTTGTAATAGGAAATTCTTCAAGTGGTATTCTTGAAGTTCCGAGCTTTAAAATACCAACAATTAATATAGGCGATCGACAACTTGGCAGAATACAAGCTGAAAGCATTATTAACTGTACACCTCAGGAAAATGAAATACTAGAAGCTGTAAAGAAAGCTTTGTCGAAAAAGTTTGTAGATGGATTAAATAATATGGAAAATCCATATGGTGATGGGAAAACATCAGTTAAAATTGTAGAAATTTCTAAAAATTTTTTAGTAAATGGGAAAATGAAATTAAAGAAAAAATTCTTTGACATTTAACTATTCTTTTAAACGAATATGGAGGTTATTATAATGAATATTGTAGTTATTGGTTTAGGTTCCATGGGAAAAAGAAGAATAAGATTGTTAAAAGAATTGTATCCTAATTTGACTATTATTGGCGTAGATTTGAGGGATGATAGAAGAAAAGAAGTTAGTGATCAATTTAAAATTTCATGTGTAAAAAACATTGATGATATACAATACAAAGATAAAGTTAATGCTGCATTTATTTGTACATCACCATTATCTCACAGTTCTATAATTAATATTTGTTTGCAGAACTACTGGCATGTTTTTACTGAATTGAATTTAGTAACTGATGGATATGAACATAATATGAGATTAGCAAAAGAGAATAAGTGTTGTTTGTTTTTATCATCTACTTTTTTATATCGAGATGAAATTAAATATATTAAAAACGAAGTAAGTACTACTAATGGTTGGAATTATATTTACCATATCAGTCAGTATCTTCCAGATTGGCATCCTTGGGAAAATTATAAAGACTTTTTTATTAGTAAAAAAAGAACAAACGCTTGTAGAGAAATAATGGCAATAGAATTACCATGGTTAATTGCAACTTTTGGAAAAATAGTAAATTATAATGTTGTAAGTAATAAAATGAGTAATTTAGATATAGAATATAATGATAATTATTTGCTTATTCTTTTACATGAAAATGGAAATAAAGGAACATTAATTATTGATGTAGTTTCACCAATTGCCGAACGATTTTTAGAAGTCTATACTGAAAATAAATATATTAAATGGAATGGTACCCCTGAATCGTTAACTGCGTTTGATATAGAAACTCGTAAATTAAGAAAGATAAAATTATTAGAGTCTGCAGAACGGATAAATGGTTATGATAGTTTTATAGTAGAAAATGCATATAAAAATGAAATAATAGAATTTTTTAAAGTCATAAACGGAAAATCAGCACAGTATGGTTTTGAAGAAGATTTTAACACTTTAAATTTAATTAATGAAATAGAAAGGTAATGTAATGGAATTACGAATATTATTTGTTGGAATAGGATCAATAGCTAAAAGGCACATAAAAAATTTGCAAAAAATTGCAAATCATGAACAAATTAAAATAAGTATTGATGCTCTTAGAAGACAAAAAGTTTTTGATGATATAATTGAGTACAACATTAATAATGTTTATAATGATTATTCAGATATAAAGACTTTTTATGATATTATCTTTATAACAAATCCAACGGAATATCATATTTCGGCTTTGAAGAATGTAATATCTTTAAGTGACAATTTTTTTATTGAAAAGCCTATTGCGTCTTTTTCTCAAATTGATATAGCTGAGAGGATAATTTTGCCAAAAAATAAGATATATTATGTTGCGTGTCCTTTACGTTATAATTCTGTGATTCAATATATAAAAAATAATGTAAAAATGGAAAATGTCCTTTACGTCAGATGCATATCCTCTAGTTATTTACCAGACTGGCGCCCAAATATAGATTATAGAACTACTTATAGTGCTCATAAGAATTTAGGAGGGGGAGTTAGTATTGATTTAATTCATGAGTGGGATTATTTAACATATTTGTTTGGAATGCCAAGTCAAGTGTTTTATAGATTTGGTAAAATATCTGACTTAGAGATAGATACTGAAGATTTTGCTGAATATATAGCTAATTATGGAAATAAAATTGTTTCTTTGCATTTAGATTATTATGGTAGGTACACTATTAGGAAAATTATGTTAATAACAAATGAAGATACAATAATTGGGGATATTGCAAATAATAAAATCCATTATTTAAAATCAAATAAAACTTTTAATTTCAATGAAGAACGTGATGATTTTCAGATACGAGAGTTGCGACATTTTTTTAATATTATCATTCATAAAAAAAATAATGATAATGATTTTTCTCATGCAATTCAAACTTTAAAATTAACGCAAGGAGTTTTATAAAATGAGAATTTTATTTACTATTTGTGGACGAGCTGGTTCTCAAGGAATAAAGAATAAAAATAATAAGAAATTTTGTCGGTAAACCTCTAGTATATTATTCTATTTCTATTATTGATTTGTATATAAAGACTAAAGATAAAAGTATTCAATATGATATAGCTGTAAATTCAGATAGTAGGGAATTATTGAATTTATGTTCACAAAATAAATTACGTAAGGTTGAACATATTAAAAGGAAACCGGAATTAGCTAGTGATGATATTGCAAAAATTGATGTAATAGCTGATTGTTTAATAAAAATGATGGCATTAAAGAAATGTCAATATGATGTAGTTGTTGATTTAGATATTACTTCACCATTGAGAACTGTTAAAGACTTCGATAGAGTAATAGAAAAGCATTTTTTAACTAATGCTGACGTAACTACTACTGTTACAAATGCTAGGCGTAATCCTTATTTTAATCAAGTTATTAAAACTACAAAAGGATATATTAGAGCAGTATCATCAAATTATACAGCACGGCAACAAGCTCCAGAAGTTTTTGATATGAACGCTTCCATTTACGCCTATAATCCAAATTTTTTAATGAGTCAAAAGGGAATTTTTGAAGGATATTGTGAGTGTGTAAAAATGTATGACACTGGAATTTTAGATTTAGATCATGAAAATGATTTTGAATTGATGGAAGTAATTGGAAGATATTTATTTGAAAACAAAATAGAATTTGCTGAAATTTATAATAATATATGATTTTAAAATACAAAAGGCGTAAAATGTGTTAAATGAAGATTGTTCATCAGAAAATTTTTGACCGAAAAGTGCAATAGGACAACAACAAAATTTTAAACAATATTATAGAATTAGCGGAGCAATATATATTGCGAGTGTTAAACAATTTTTAGAAGATAATGATTTATATGTAAAAAATTCTTACGCCTATATAATGGATAAAAAAGATCTGTTGATGTAGATACTATTGATGATTTCGAGTATGACAGAGCATTTGTTAAAAAGCAAATAACATCATAAAGCATTTAAATAGTTATGTTTATTATTAGAAATATACAAAATAAGATTTTAAAATTAAATAATGAGATTTATTTATTTGGGTTATTTGCCCCATCCCAATCCGGCAAAACAACTTTCCTTAAGCACCTTGCTAATGCTAACCGCAAGTACGCTGACCTTGCGGAGCCTGCTTTGCGCAGTATGGCTAATGAAGAGCCGGTGCTATTTTTGCAGCGGTATGCGCCGCCGGTGCTGATTGATAAGATTCAGTACGCGCCGGAACTTGTGCCGGTTATTAAGGATTATGCGCGAAAGCACGGCAAGCCGGGCGATTTTTGGCTGATTGCGCCGAAAGAGGACGTGGAAACCATTACCGCCATTATGCAGGAACTTGGCGATAAGTTTGCCTGCCTGGAGCTTTGCGGTTTAAGCAGTGCGGAGCTGGACGGGAGGGAAAGCACGCCGTTTATACCGGATATGCAGCTTTTGGCAGGAAGGATGCAAAATCCTATATCGCACAGCGTGGTGGAGATTTACGAGCGCATTTGGCGCGGCAGTAAGCCTGCAATGTATAATGAAGGTGCGGACTGGCATGTATTTTATGCCAAACTTGTACAGGATATTTTACAGCGTGACATCCGCAAGTTTGTTCAGCTTAACGATGAGATGAAGTTTTACCGTTTTTTGTGTGCAGCAGCAGCGCAAACGGCAAAGCTTTTAAATTACGCCGTTATGGCAAAAGAAACAGGTATTAGTATACCGACAGCGAAGCAATGGCTGGGTATTTTAGAACGGATGGGGCTGGTGTATTTGCTGCAACCGGCAGTATTTAGCGGCGTTAAGTATGTTGTAAAAACACCGAAGCTGTATTTTACGGATACCGGTCTTGCGGCATACCTTTTGCGCTGGAACACTGCGGACGCGTTAGAACTTGGCGCGATGAGCGCAGAGTTTTTTGAAACCTGGGTTATCGGCGAGGTGTATAAAAGTTTTGCCAATAGCGGGCAGAAAGCGCCGCTGTACTACTACCGCAATTTTAATGGCAAAGAGGTTGAACTTTTAATTTTACACAACGGCGTGCTGTACCCGTGCGTTATCAGCAAAAGTGCTCAGGTGCAAAAAATGTACAAGCGCTTTAATATAATAGAAGCGGCATTTGGCGGCTGTACAGAAGTTAAAACGGCAGCCGGCAGCGTCATTTGCCTTGTGCCGGAGTTCGGCATTGATAAAAACAACATTATGTATATTCCTGCGTGGATGATTTAAGCCTTGCATAAGCAGGGCTTTATTTTTTACCGCGGCGCAGATTTTACCTATACCTTTGCTTGTGGTATAATATATTATTAGATTTATTGAACGAAAGGAACAAACATGGCAGATAAATTTTTAGTTATAGATGGCAGCAGCCTGATTCACAGGGCATTTTTTGCCTTGCCGCCGCTGACGACACAGAGCGGTGTGCATACGGGTGCTGTATACGGTTTTTGCAATATGCTTTTGCGCCTGCTTGCGGATGTACAGCCCAAATGGCTTGCGGTAGCGTTTGACAAAAGCCGCAAAACCTTCCGCACGGAGATGTTTGCAGATTACAAGGGGCAGCGCAAACCGACGCCGAGTGAGCTTTCAGAGCAGTTTCCGCTGGCGCGTAAGGTGCTGGAGGCAATGAACATTGCCGTGCTTGAACTTGATAATTACGAAGCGGACGATATCATCGGCACGTTTGCGGTACACGCGCCGAAGGAAGCGGACGTGATTATTGTAACGGGCGACCGCGACGAACTTCAGCTTTTAAGCAGCCGCACAAGCGTATATTTTACCAAACGCGGCATTTCGGACCTTAAAATTTATACGCCGGAAGTTTTTGCAGAAGAATATGAAGGCCTTGAACCGAAGCAGCTTATAGACCTGAAAGGGCTGATGGGCGATACTTCGGATAATATTCCCGGCATACCGGGCGTTGGTCCCAAAACAGCTCTTAAGCTGATTGGCGAGTACGGCAGCGTGGAGAATGTGCTGGCTAACGCCGATAAAATCAGCGGCAAGGCACTGCGCGAAAAAGTACAGAACAACAAAGAATCGGCGCTGCTTTCCAAAAAACTGGCGACAATTTTTACGGATGTGCCGGTTGATGCAGATTTGGCAAATTATGAATTGAAAGCATTAAAGCCGGAAGCGCGAGAATTGCTTGCCGGGTTGGAATTCCGCAATATGTACGACCGTTTTAATGCCGTTATGGGCGCGCCGGAAGGCGATTTCAGCCTGTTTGGCGACTTTGTGGAAGACAAGCCTGCCGGGTTGCCGGAAGAAGTTGTAAAAAGTGCCGACGATGCGGAAGCGTTGTTTAAACTTATCGCCGTAAGGCATGAAGTTACGCCGCTTACTGTACAAATTGGCGGTACGCTGCCGGATTTATATTTTAAACGTGCGGAATTTTTATGTGATGGGCGCGTTTATATTTTTGAAGGCGAGTGCCCCGGCTGGCAGCAGTTTTATGACTGGCTGGCAAATGAAAACTGCCAAAAAGCCTGCTGCGACAGCAAGGAAATTATTAAAACCGCTTTGTGCCTTGGGGTTGAAGCGCGCGGCATAACGGATGATATTGCCATTGCCGCGTATCTTATTGACCCTGCGCGCAGCGAATACAGCATTAAAACCGTTGGCGGAGCGTACCTGACGCAGGAGTATGCGCAGGAATGCAAAACCGTTGCCGAACTTGTGCCTGTGCTGCGTGCCAAACTTGCAGAACACGAACAGATAAAATTATATGAAGAAATGGAGCTGCCGCTGGCACGCACGCTTGCCAAAATGGAACTGGCGGGCATTAAGCCTGATGCAGCGCTTTTGGATAAATTAACCAAAGAAATGGCGGCGCAGATTGCAGCGCTTGAAATTTTGGCGGTAGAGCAGGCTGGAGAAAGCTTTAATTTAAAATCTACCAAGCAGCTTGGTGCTATTTTGTTTGAAAAGCTGGGCCTGCCGGTCATTAAAAAAACTAAAACAGGTTATTCCACAGATGTATCCGTTCTGGAACAGCTGCGCAACGAACATCCGCTGGTGCGGACTATTTTGGAACACCGCAAGCTGACGAAGCTTCATAGCACTTACCTTGAAGGTCTGCGACCGCTGATTAATACTGTTACGGGGCGTATACATACGCATTTTCAGCAGCTTGTTACTGTTACTGGGCGTTTGAGCAGCACTGACCCGAACTTGCAGAACATTCCTACCCGCACGGAACTTGGCAAAAAAATACGCGAAATTTTTGTGCCGGGCGAAGGTTACGATTACCTGTTAAGCTGCGATTATTCGCAGGTGGAACTGCGTGTGCTGGCGCATATTGCGCAGGATGAACTGCTTTTGGAAAGCTTCCTGCATGGGCAGGATGTACACGCACGAACGGCTGCGGAAGTGTTTGGCGTGCCGCTGAACGAAGTTACCGGCACCATGCGTACGCGCGCTAAAGCGGTAAACTTTGGCATTGTATACGGTATCAGCGATTTTGGCCTTGCCAAGCAGCTTGATATCAATCGCGGCGAGGCGGGCAGATATATTGAAAATTATCTTGGACGCTACACCGGCGTTAAAAAATATATGGATGATATGGTGGCGAGCGCCAAAAAACAGGGCTATGTGCAGACGTTGTTCGGGCGCAGACGTTACCTGCCGGATATTAACAGCCGCAATTTTAACCTGCGCGGCTTTGCGGAGCGCACCGCCATTAACACGCCGATACAGGGCACAGCGGCGGACATTATAAAAATTGCCATGGTGAACGTGCAGAAAATGCTGGAACAGGGCGGTTATAAAAGCCGCATACTGCTTCAGGTGCACGACGAACTTTTGCTTGAAGTTACTGCGGACGAACGCGAAGAAGTTGGCGTACTTGTAAAACAGACAATGGAAAGCGCCGTAAAACTCAGCGTGCCGCTGATTGCCGATGTTAACTACGGCGTAAACTGGGCAGACGCCAAATAGGGAGGAATAATTATGGAGATAGTTGCTCTAATTTCTTGTACTAAGAAAAAACGTCAAGGGACATTTGAAGCAAAATATCTTTATGATGAAAGTCCTTTATTTAAGAAATCATATCAGTATGCAAAACAATATACAGATAAAATTTATATTTTGTCTGCAAAATATGGTTTGTTAAAAGATAGTGACATTGTTTCTACATACGATGAAACGTTAAATAAGAAAAATAAAAAAGAACGTGAAAAATGGGGAACTTTAGTAAAAAATCAATTATCTAATGAATTTGATTTAAAAAATACCAAATTTTTAATATTAGCCGGCAATAATTATTTACACCCTATTGAAGATATTTTTGAGTTAGAGCCAGATTTACCTTTGAAAAATTTAGGATTGGGGAAAAGATTAAAATGGTTAAATTCAAAAATAACGAAATGAATATTTCGTTTGAATTACATAAATTATTTAATAATCCTCAATTACCATTTTATGGATTTGAAGATTTATATAAGGTAAAATGTACAAATGGGATTTATATTTTTTTCGAAAAAGGCGAGATATATAAAAATTTAAAAAGAATTGTAAGAATTGGCACCAATAGAACTCAAGGACGTTTTTATAAGCGGTTAAAAGACCATTATGTAGCTAATAATAAAGATGGCAGTATTTTTAGAAAAAATATAGGGATAGCAATTTTAAATAAAAGAAATGACCCATATTTAAAAGTTTGGGATAAAGATACTTCTAATAAACAAAAGTTTAAAAAAGAAAATCCTACTCTTTTAAATGATGAATATCAAAAAGAAATTGAAGCAGAAGTATCAAATTATATTATCAATAATGTATTTTTTACATATTTGGAAGTAGAAAACAGGGAGATACGTTTATTATTAGAAAGAAAATTGATAGCATCAATTTGGAGAGATATTGATTTTAAGCCGTCTGATAATTGGTTAGGAATGTATAGCACAAAGAATTCTATAAGAGAATGTGGCTTGTGGTTAGTACAAGGTTTAAAAAGCGAACCGTTTACACAAGACGAATTTGAAAAATTCTATGAGTATGTTGCCAAACATTATAATTTAAAATAGGGAGGAATTACCATGCCGGAAATGCCGGAGGTGGAGCAGGTACGCAAAACCCTGCTGCCGCACATTAAGGGCAAAACTATTAAAAATATAGAAATTAACCTTGCAAGGCTGATAAAATATCCTTCGCCGGAAGAATTTATTGCCGGTTTAACGGGCAAAACCATTTTAGATGTAGGACGCCGCGGCAAATATCTGGTGCTGAAAACAGGTGAAAACCAGAAGCTGATTGTGCATTTGCGCATGACGGGGAGCCTGATTGCGCAGGATGCAGATAAGCTGGAACCGCCTTATGCCAAAATTAAGTTTGAACTGACGGACGGCGTAACCATGTGGTTCTGCGATATCCGCACCTTTGGCACGCTGTACCTTGTAACCAACAACGATGCCTACATCGAGGGCTACGAAACGCTCGGGCCGGAGCCTTTAAGCGAAGGCTTTACGGCAGATTACATGCGCCCGGTTATAGCCAAAAGCAGAAAGCCCATAAAAACTCTAATTTTGGAGCAGACTTTTATTGCAGGGCTGGGCAACATCTACGCCGACGAGTGCCTGGCGTTATCCGGCATTTTGCCGATGCGCACGGCCAACACGCTGACGGACGAAGAAATTGACCGCCTGCACGACGCTATAAACAAGGTTATTGCGCAGGGCATTGCCAATCGCGGCACAACCTTCCGCGATTACAAAGACGGCGAAGGCAACAAGGGCGATAACCAAAACCATTTGCTGGTATATGGGCGCAAAGGATTGTGCTGCAAAATGTGCGGCGGCGAACTTTTGGGCACCAAAGTAGGCGGGCGAGGCACAACATACTGCCCGCACTGCCAAAAATAAAACGGTGAAAAAATGAAAGTAATAGGTTTAACAGGGGGCATAGCCTCCGGTAAAAGTACAATTGCAAATTTACTGCGCAGCCTCGGCGCGCCTGTGTTTGATGCCGACGCCGAAAGCCGCGCTCTGGTTGCCAAAGGGCGTGCGGCGCTTAACGAAATAGCCCTTACCTTTGGCATTGAATACCTTACGGATGGCGGCGAACTTAACCGCCCCAAAATGGCAGAACTTGTTTTCCACGATAAAGAAGCGCTGAAAAAACTGGAAGCAATCATTCATAAAAATGTACTGGCGGCAGCGCAGAGCTTTCTGGCGGAATGCCGCAGTAAAAATCTGCCGGCGGCAGTGCTTGACGTACCGCTTTTAATTGAATGCGGCTGGTATAAAGATGTGGATGCCGTGTGGCTTGTTGCCGTAGACAGCGAAACGCAGATAGAACGTGCCATGGCACGCAGCAACATGACGCGTGAAGAAGTTAAGGCACGCATTGCAGCGCAGATGACACTGGAAGAAAAAAAGGCTTATGCCAGCCTTGTAATTGACAACAGCGGTACCTTTGCCGAAACGGAAAAAGCCGTTGCCGCAGCATGGAAAAATTTTACGGCGGAGGCATAAGTTGGGCAGGCGGAAAAAGAAAAAATTTATCGACAGATGGTGGGTAAAATTCTTAATGGTTGCTGCTGCCATTTTTCTCATCGGTGAAGCCGGTATGAAAATATGGAGCAGCGAAGCCGTGCAGACGCGTTTTGTTTATATGTGGCCCTACCAGAACGAAATTTTGGAGTACAGCTCCAAAAACAAAATCGACCCTTTTTTGGTTGCGGCAGTTATTAAAAACGAAAGCGGGTTTGACACGGAAGCCGTATCGCACGCCGGTGCCGTGGGGCTGATGCAGATTATGCCGGAAACCGGCGAATGGATTGCTGCGCAGATGGGACTTGACCATTTTGACATGGAGGCTTTGCGCAGGCCTGAATATAATGTACGGCTTGGCTGTTGGTATCTTGGCGAGCTGGAGTATGAATTTCAGCGCAACTGGGTGCTGATGATGATTGCCTATAACGCGGGGCGCGGCAACACGCGCGCGTGGATGCAGGAAAACGGCTGGAACTATGATTTTAACCGCATTGAAGACATACCTTACCCGGATACGCGCGAGTATGTAAAAAAGGTTTTGCGCGACCGTGACAAATATTATCTTTATTATAAAAATAAAATAAAAAACTATTGACAGATTGATTTTTGCGCGCTATAATAATCAATGTTGACGCGGTAGTGGCGGAACGGCAGACGCGCTAGCCTCAGGAGCTAGTGGGGGCAACCCCGTGGAGGTTCAAATCCTCTCTACCGCACCATTTAATTTAATAGCAATACCCCAATGCGGTTGTGGCGGAACGGCAGACGCACCATCTTGAGGGGGTGGCGGGGAGACCCGTGTGGGTTCAAATCCCACCAACCGCACCAAAAATGCGATGAAGCAGCTTGTAAAACAGGCTGCTTTTTTTATGCCCGAATGAATAAAACAAGGGGCATTGGCTTAAAAGTGCCGGTATTTGTGCAGGTTATTTTTCTTTTAACTTGTGGACAAAGCATGCCTGCAATGGTATAGTATATTAGGTATTGCGCAGGGGCAGAAAAAAGATGTCTGCCCTCAAAAAAGATATTTTTGGAAGGTGGTACAATCAATGGAAAAATCTGTTAAACAAAACACCTCCGCTCCTGTGGATGCGGATTATTCGCTGGAGGCCGTGCCCGATTCAGCACGCAAAGGCTTCTGGCAGATGTTCTTCGTTATGCTGGGGTTTACGTTTTTTTCTGCCAGTATGAGCGTAGGCGCCAAATTGGGTAATGGGCTCGATTTATCAGGCTTTGTATGGGCCTGCCTGATTGGCGGCATTATTTTGTCTGCTTACTGCGGTGTACTGGCTTTTATTGGGTCTAAAACCGGTTTGAATATGGACTTGCTCTGCCGCCGTACTTTTGGCAGCAAGGGCTCTTATCTTTCGTCTGCTATTTTGGGATTTACGCAAATCGGCTGGTTCGGCGTAGGCGTGGCAATGTTTTCCATTCCCGCGGCGGAACTTATGGGCATGAACGAATGGACTCTGACCATTATTGCCGGCCTTTTAATGACGGCAACCGCAGCCACGGGCATGAAGGCTCTGGAAATTGTCAGCTATATTTCCGTTCCGCTCATCATTATTCTTGGCGTATATTCTATGGTTACTGCTGCCGCAGAAGGCGGCGGGCTGGCTTACATTTTTGCGCAGTCTGCCGGGCAGATTACTCTGTTTACCGGTATCGGCTATGTTATTGGCTCTTTTATTTCCGGCGGTACTGCAACGCCTAACTTTATCCGTTTTGCCAAAAACAGCAGTATTGCCGTGTGGACTACGGTTATTGCCTTCTTTTTAGGCAACACGCTGATGTTCTGCTTTGGTGCGGTTGGCGGCGCTTACACCGGCAAGGATGATATTTTCTATGTTATGATTGCGCAGGGCCTTGCCATTCCTGCTTTGATTGTACTTGGCGCCAATATCTGGACTACCAATAATAATGCTCTTTATACCGGCGGCCTTGCAATTTCCAATATTTCCAAAGTGCGCATGAAATGGACTACCTGGATTTCCGGCATTATCGGCACGGCGCTTGCAATCTGGCTTTATTACAATTTTGTAAGCTGGCTCAGCATTCTTAACTGCGCACTGCCGCCGATTGGCATTATTGTTATTTTAGATTATTTCTTTAACCATAAAAAATTCGGCAGCGATTTTAACGAATATACCATTAACTGGTTCAACATTGCCGGTATTATAGTGGGCGCTGCCTGTGCAAACCTGCTGCAGTGGGGCATTGCCGCCATTAATGCCATGGTGGTTGCTGCTGCATTCTTCTTTATCGGCGAAATACTTGGCAAAAATAAATAATAACTGTAAAGAAAGGATGAATTGTTATGCTGTTGCAAAAACTGTATCTGGCAAATGCCACGGAAACGGTAGATATCCGCGTTACGGACGGTAAATTTGCCGCTGTTGCTCCTCAGCTGGAAGCGCTGCCCGGCGAAGAAGTGGTTGATTGCTGCGCCGGTAAAATGGTGCTGCCGCCTTTCGTGGAATCGCACGTACATCTTGATACCTGCCTTACGGCAGGACGCCCGCACTGGAACTTATCCGGCACGCTGTTTGAAGGCATTCAGCGCTGGGAAGAATATAAGCCTTTCCTTACCAAACAGGAAGTAAAAGACCGTGTAAACAAGGCGCTCCGCCTGCAGGCCGGCAACGGTATTCAATATGTGCGTACCCATGTAGATGTTAACGACCCGGAATTGACCGCCTTGCGCGCGATTTTGGAGCTGCGCGAGGAAGTTAAGGATTATATTGACATTCAAATCGTTGCTTTCCCTCAGTACGGAATTTTAAGTTACCCCAACGGCAAAGACCTGCTTGAAGAAGCATTGAAAATGGGTGCCGATGCTGCCGGTGCCATTCCGCATTTTGAATTTACCCGTGAATATTCTGTTGAATCGCTTAACATCTGCTTTGAACTGGCGCAGAAATATGGCAAACTGATTGACGTACACTGCGATGAGATTGATGACGAGGCCTCCCGCGGGCTGGAAACTGTTGCTGCCCGCGCTTACGAAACCGGCATGAGCGATATGGTAACGGCGTCGCACACAACCGCCATGCACAGCTACAACAATGCTTATATGATTCGCCTGATGCGCCTTTTGAAAATGTCCGGCATCAACTTTGTGGCAAATCCGTGCGTTAATGTGCATTTGGGCGGACGTGCTGATATTTATCCCAAACGCCGCAGCATGACGCGCGTAAAAGAACTTACCGCCGAAGGCATTAATGTTTCTTTCGGTTCGGATGATATTTTTGACCCCTGGAACCCGCTTGGCAATGCCAATATGCGCGACCAGGTATTTATGGGGCTGTATACCGGGCATATGCTTGGCTATGAAGAAATTTGCAATTCTTATAAATTTGTTACCGAAAATGCTGCCCGCACCCTGCATTTGGGCGACGCTTACGGCATTGCGGTTGGTAAAGATGCAAACTTTATTATTCTTGACGCCAAAAACTGGTATGACGCATTAAATAACAATGCGCCGGTGCTGCGCAATTACCGCAAAGGCAAACTTATTGCTTCCACCGCGCCGGTAGATAAAAAAGTGTATTTTTAACTGAGCCGCCAATTAGTGCCAGGTGATAGCGAAGGCAATAATTGTGCCAGCGAAGTTACGCAAATTTTGCGATTGGATAATGAGCAAAATTTACGAACCTTTAACAGAAAAATCAAAAGGGTTATACTTTTCAGCATTGTTAAAATCTGCGGCTCCGTCGATTCCATCCGGGCATGGCACCGGACTCTCGTGGGTTATTGTTATAAATTAAGCCGCCGCAGTTTTAACTGCAGCTTCACAGCACAACCCTTTTGGATTTTTGAACAAACTGTCTGCCAATAAAATAATTTAAATAATAAAAGCCAAAGCATTGCTTAAAGTAGTGCTTTGGCTTTTGGCATATTATATTAGTTTTTTACTGTTCTTTACCTGCCGCCGTGCTCACGCTTCCAGCGCTTTATTTCATCAAGCCGTGCTTTTACGCGTGCTTCCAGCCCCTGGGTTGTTGGCTTGTAATATTCCGTTCCCACGAGCGAATCGGGCAGGCACTGCATATTGGTAAGTTTTTCTTCCGTGTTGTGCGCGTACTGGTAGCATTTGCCGTAATTAAGTTCCTGCATCAGTTTTGTGGGCGCGTTGCGGATAACAAGCGGTACAGGCTCGGCCAGCATTTTGGCGGCGTCGCGCTTGGCGTGTTCATACGCCATATAAAGTGCGTTGGATTTTGGCGCGACCGACATATACACCACGGCCTGCGTTAAATGCACGCTGCATTCCGGCATGCCGATAAAATGGCAGGCTTGGTAGGCGGCAACGGCAATTTCCAGTGCTTTAGGGTCGGCAAGGCCGATATCTTCACTGGCAAAGCGCGTAACGCGCCGCGCTATGTAAAGCGGGTCTTCACCTGCTTCCAGCATGCGTGCCAGCCAGTAAACGGCAGCGTCCGGGTCGCTGTTGCGCATGGATTTATGCAGTGCGGAAATTAAATTATAATGTTCTTCACCTGCTTTATCGTACAGCAGCGATTTTTTTGAGGTGCATTGTTCCAGTGTTTCGCGTGTTACCGTTGTTGTACCGCCAGTGTCCATGTCGCCGTTTAATACTGCCATTTCTAAGGTGGAAAGCGCTGTTCTGGCATCGCCGTTGGCAAAAACGGCAATCATTTCCAAAAGTTCTTCTTCAATATTAATTTTCTGGGTGCCAAAGCCTTTTTCATCCGTTAAAGCGCGTTTTAAAAGCTGCACAAGTTCCTCTGTTTTAAGTTCCTGCAAAACAAAAACCTTGCAGCGGCTTAATAATGCGCTGTTAACTTCAAACGAAGGGTTTTCCGTCGTTGCGCCTATTAAAATAATGCTGCCTTTTTCCACAAAGGGCAAAAACGCATCCTGCTGCGCTTTGTTAAAACGGTGTATTTCATCTACAAAAACAATGGTTTTTTCTCCGTAACGGCGGTTTTCTTCCGCCTTCTGCATTACGCTGCGTATTTCTTTAATGCCGCTTGTAACGGCCGAAAAATCAATAAACGCCGCTTTGGTGGTGTTGGCAATAATCCGCGCCAGCGTGGTTTTGCCCACGCCGGGAGGCCCCCAGAAAATCATGGAGGAAATCTGGTCGCTTTCAATTAAACGGCGCAGCACTTTGCCTTTGCCCAAAAGGTGGGTCTGGCCAACATATTCTTCAAGCGTTTTGGGACGCAGCCTTGCCGCCAGCGGCTGTGATAAATTGTTTTCAAAAAGTGACATTGCTTCCATAATTTCGCCTCCCAAAGCCATTATAATTCGCCGCAGAATTAAGCGCAAGCAGAATTTATTAAGCAATTTTACACAATTGTTTCATTAATGCAAAGATATTTGTTTGCTAAAACAGTTTAAAAAGTTATATAATTAAAATAACTTATACTTGCAGAAGGTTGGGTGCGTACTATGGACTGGCATAACCGTAATATGAAAATTTTAATCGGCATTTGCATTGCCGTTGTTTTAATTGTTTGTTACCGTATTTTTGATAATATACAAACGGAGCGCGCCCGTGCGGAAAGAATGTCGCGCGTGCAGGCGGTGGCGGTTATTACGGCAAAGCCGGAGCGCAGGACGATTACCCCGCTGTTGGAGTTCAGCGGCAGCCTTGACCCGGAGTGGCAGGCAGATGTTGCTGCCAAAGTTGACGGGCGTGTGGAGCGCGTATATGTTAACGAGGGCGACCGTGTAACCAAAGGGCAGGTGCTGGCGGAACTGGAACAGCGCGATACTGATGCTGCCCTGCGTGAAGCGCGTGGCAATTACATGGACGCGCAGACCAATCTCCGCAAGGCTGAGCGCGACCTTGAGCGTTACAGCGCTTTATATAAACAGGGCGCGGTTTCCGAACAGGTTGCCGACGATTACGCTTTTGCGCGTGACAACGCAGCTGCCAAGCTGGATGCAGCCCGCGGCACCGTGCAGGCTATGGAATCGCAGTTTGAAGGTACTGTAATAACAGCCCCGGCTGACGGCATTATCTCCAAACGCTATCATCAGGAGGGTTATTATGCAGCAGCAGGTACCCCGCTTTTTGCCATTGCCGATATCAGTGTTTTAAAAACCGTTATTAATATTCCGGAAGGCAATATCAGCGGCGTATCCGTTGGCAACGAAGCCGAAATAGAACTGCCTGCCTTTGCCGGGCATAAAATTATCGGCAGAATAACGCGCATTGCCCCTGTTGCCGATTTACCTGCGCATACCTTTGCCGCCGAAGTAAGTGTTGACAACACCGAAGGGCTTTTGGCAGGCGTTTTTGCAACGGTAAAGCTTACTGCGCAGCCCAGGCAGAATGTGCTTACAATACCGGTTTACGCCATTGTAATGCGTGATGACCAGAAAACCGTATTTATTGTGGAAGATGATAACACCGTGCGCCGCCAGGTGCTGGACATTGGCTATACGGATGACAAGGTTGCCGAAGTTTTAAGCGGACTGAAAGGCGATGAAGTAATTGTAACCGAAGGGCACAACAAGCTGCGCGAAGGCAGCAAGGTAGTTACTGATAAGGCAGGTAATTAATTATGATAGAGACTTTTATCCGCCGGCCGGTTTTTACTACCATGTTTATTTTGCTGCTGGTAGTGTTCGGCATCCGCTGCTATCCGGAAATCGGCGTAGATTTGAACCCTGACGTTGATATGCCTATCGTCAGCGTGCGCGTTACTTACGACGGAGCTTCGCCGGAAGAAATGGAAACGCTTATTACCAAGCCGATAGAAAACCGCGTCAGCCAGGTTGCAGGCTATAAAACCATTTCCAGTACTGTGCTTGAAGGCTACAGCGAAACCGTACTGGAATTTAACATGGGCGTAGACCCGCAGGCTATGGCCAGCGAAGTGCGCGAAAAGGTTGCCAGTGTGCGCAACCGTCTGCCGGACGATATCGACGAACCGGTAGTACAAACGGTTGATTTAACCTCCCAATCTATTGTTGCGTATACGTTTTCTTCCGAATCGCGCAGCCGCGGCGAAATACGCCGTTTAATAGAAGACAGCATTCTTGACGAAATGCAGATGGTTGAAGGCGTTGCCGAAGTAACTGCGGTAGGCGCCAGCCAGCGTGTAATACGCCTTGTGGCAAAGCCCGATAAATTAATGGAATACGGGATTTCGTTTCAGGACTTGCTGCAGAAGGTAGATGACGAAAACTACAATACGCCGGGCGGCAAAGCCAGAAACAACGATATGGAAATAACCGTGCGTACCATTGGCAAATACAGCAATATCGACGATATTAAAAAAGTTGTTATTGCCAACCATAACGGCAAAGCCGTGTACATTGGCGACGTGGCGGACGTTATTGACGGCTGGGAAGATGAAGACACCTTCGCCAGTGCCAACGGCGTGCCCTGCGTTATGACCTTCGTGCGCAAACAATCCAAAACCAACACGGTTGACGTTACCGACCGTGTTAACGCCAAGATGGAAGAACTTAAACAGCGCGTAATTCCGCCTGATATTAAGGTTGATATTGTGCGCGACCAGTCTACCTACGTACGCGAAAACATTGCCGACGTGTGGAACACGATTTTCTTCGGCGGTGCGCTGGCACTGTTTATAACTTATATGTTCCTCGGCAACTTCCGTGCCACCATTATCGGCGGCTTGTGCATACCAACATCAATAATTGCAACCTTCTTTATGATGAAGGCAATGGATTTTACCTTAAACAATATGTCGCTGATGGCGCTAAGCCTTGCGGTAGGCATTCTGATAGACGACGCGATTGTTGTAATCGAAAACATTTTCCGCCATATCGAAATGGGCAAAACGCCGTTTGTGGCAGCCAAAGAAGCAACGCAGGAAATTTCCCTGGCAATACTGGCAACGTCGCTGTCGTTAATGGCAGTGTTTGTGCCGGTTGGCAGCATGGGCGAAATTATCGGCCAGTATTTTAAACAGTTCGGTTTAACGGTTGCCTTTGCCATAGCGTTTTCCACTCTGGTAGCGTTTTCGCTTACGCCAATGGTTTCCGCCTACTGGCTGAAAGAAGAAAAGCCGGGCGAAAGCCACCGCAACAAATATGTACAGCTGGCGCTTGATAAATTTGAAGCGGGCTTTCAGATTTTCCGCGGTTTGTACAGCGGCATTATGGAAGCGGCGCTGAACAACCCCAAAAAAGTTATTGCCGCCGGTATAGTTTCGCTGGCAATGAATATTGTGCTGCTGCCGTTTGTAGGTACGGAATACCAGCCGACATACGATTCCGGCGAGTTTACCGTTAATTTTAAAGCACCTATCGGCACCAGTATGGAAAAAACAGTAGCGCTGGCAACGCCTTTGCAAAAAGAAATAACGGCCATGCCTGAAGTGAAAATAGCGGCGCTGAATATCGGCAACGGGCGCAACCCGGTAAACCAGGGCTCTATTGATATCCGCCTTGTGCCGAGCAACGAGCGTGACCGCACTATGCAGCAGATTATGGATGACCTGCGTGCCGAAGTGCGCAGCGTTCAGGGCCTGAGCGTTACGGTAGTGTCCAATCAGGGGCGCGGCCGCGGCGACAGCAGGCCGGTGCAGATTGGCCTGCGCGGCAGCGATATTAAACAGCTTAAAGAATACGCGCTGGAGCTTGCCGATTTGGTGCGTAAGGTTCCGGGCGCAACGGATGTCGATATTTCCGATTCGGACGAACAGCCGGAAATTTTAATCAGGCTTGACCAGGCGCGCGCCAGCCTTTTGGGACTCGATTCTTATTCCGTTGGTGAAGTTGTGGAAATGGCCTTTATGGGCAAAAGCACCGGCAACAGCTTCACAATCGGCGATAATGACTACGATATTATTTTACAGCTGCCGGAAAGCAAGCGTACCGATATTAATGACGTTAAAAATCTGCGCGTATCTTCGCCGGACGGGCAGTTCATCCGCCTGGGCGACGTTGCCGACATAAGCCTTGGCAGCGGCCCGACGCGTATTGAACGCGAGGACAAGCAGCGCCAGATTGTTGTTTACGCCAACACGGTAGGCACATCTCCGGGCGAACTGATTGCCAAAATACAAAACGAGCTGATACCAAGCATGAATATGCCGCAGGGCTACAACTACAAACTGATTGGCGAAGCCGATACAATGTCGCGTTCGTTTAACGAAATTGTTAAGGCCATTGTGCTGGCGGTTGTAGTTGTTTATATGGTTCTGGCGGCGCAGTTTGAAAGTTTCAGCCAGCCGGTAATTATTATGGCTTCGCTGCCGTTTGCGGTAGTGGGCGCCGTGCTTGGCCTTTTAATGGCGGGGCAGACGGCCAATATGATGAGTATGATTGGCTTTACCATGCTTTTGGGGCTTGTTACCAAAAACGCTATTTTGCTGATTGACTATGCCAACCAGCAGCGCGAAAAAGGGCTTGATATACGCAGCGCAACGCTGGAAGCCTGCTCACTGCGCCTGCGCCCGATACTGATGACGACGCTTTCAACCATTTTAGGCATGCTGCCTATCGCGATGGGCATCGGCGAAGGCGCGGAGCTGCGCCAGTCCATGGGCGTGGTACTTGTTGGCGGTCTTATCACTTCAACAATGCTTACCCTTTTGGTTGTGCCGGTTGTGTATATGGAATTTGAAAAATGGAAAGAAAAACATTATAAACCTGCCGGAGAGGCAAACGCGTAATAAACGGGGCTCTGCAAATTGCAGGGCCTTTTGTATTATCTGTTACAAAATAAATGAAAATTACTTGTGCCATTCCTCTTTAATCTTGTATAATAAATGTAAAGTATAAGTAAAAATTAAGTTAAACAACTTACAGGAGGGCTTATGGTTTACTTTTTCGGATTTTTGGGAGGACTGGCGTTATTTTTATACGGCATGCAGCTTATGGGCGAAGGCCTGCAGCGTGCCGCAGGCGAGAAGCTGCAAAAAATACTGGAAAAGCTGACAGGCGTTCTGCCGGTGGCTGTTGCGCTTGGCGCCGTTGTAACAGGTATTTTGCAGTCGAGCAGTGCCACAACGGTAATGACGGTTGGTTTTGTAAACGCAGGGCTGATGAATTTAAAGCAGGCCTTCGGCGTTGTAATGGGTGCCAATATCGGCACAACCATGACGGCACAGCTTATTGCCTTTAAGCTTACCGATTACATTACTTTGTTTCTTGCCATTGGCTTTGCCGTGCATCTTCTGGCAAAACGCCAGCGCGGCAAATATATCGGCCAGGTAATTTTGGGCTTCGGCATTTTAATGCTGGGCATGGAAATGATGAGCGATTCCGTAATGCCGCTGCGCGAATACCAGGGCTTTATTGATTTTATCGGCCGCTTTTCCGATAACCCGATTCTTGGCGTGGGCGTAGGCCTTGTAATGACCATGGTCATTCAGTCCAGCAGCGCAACAATCGGCGTTTTAATTGCCATTGCCAATCAGGGGCTTATTCCGCTGGAAGGCGCAATTCCAGTGCTTCTGGGCGATAATATCGGCACCTGCATTACGGCTGTGCTTGCTTCGCTGCGCGCCAATATTACGGCCAAAAGGGTAGCACTGGCGCATGTAATGTTTAACTTTATCGGCAGCATTATTTTTATAACCTTTATGGGGCTGTTTATAAAACTGGTGCTGGCAATTTCCCCGGCGGACGATATTGCACGCCAGATTGCCAACGCGCATACGGCGTTTAACGTGGTAAATACGCTGCTGTTTATGCCGTTTACCGGTTTATACATTAAATTTATAGAAAAATGCCTGCCGGGCAAAGGCGAAATTATTTCGCGCAAACCTGCATATCTTGATGAGAAAATGCTGGTAACTCCTTCCATTGCCATGGGGCTTGCCGTTAAGGAAATTGTGCGCATGGGCAACATGGCGCGCCATAATGTTGAAGTAGGCATGCAGGCACTGGAAGACAAGGACGAAAATAAAATTAAATACGTGCTGGAGCATGAACCTGTAATTGATGCGCTTGAAGAAGACATAACCCGTTACCTTACCAAAATGAGTGAAAAGGAAATGGGCGCCGAGCTTTCGGCAATGCATACAAGGCTGCTGCACGCCTGTACGGATATTGAACGTATCGGCGACCACGGCGAAGCGCTTGCCAAAGATGCACGCCGTATGTTTGAAGACGATGTTAAATTCAGCGAAGAAGCCAAAACCGAACTGCGCGCTTTGGGCGAACTGGTTATGCAGGCCAGCGGCAAAGCCATGGAAGCGCTTGCCAATAACGATAAGGTGCTGGCGCAGGAAGCGTGGGATATTTGCCGTCAGGTAAAAAAAGCGCAGAAGGAAATCCGCAAAAACCATATTGTGCGCCTTAACGAAAAACGCTGCGACCCTGTTGCCGGGTTTATGATGATGGAAATTTTAATAAACCTGAAGCGTGTTTCCGACCATTCCAAAAATATAAGCCAGATTGTTTTGGGAATTTTTTAAAATAAATTTAAAAAATCTGTTGACAAAAAGATTTTGCTGCTGTATAATTAATTTCGTTGTTGAGAGACGCGGAAATAGCTCAGTGGTAGAGCACCTCCTTGCCAAGGAGGGGGTCGCGAGTTCGAATCTCGTTTTCCGCTCCATGAATTGTCAGCCCGGCAGTTTACTGCCGGGTTTTTTGAATTTATTCAGAAAAGAATAATGATATATTGTAGGAATAGCAGTAAAATTCTTGTCAAGTACCGCTGGTTGTGATATTATATTATGAGCAATGTGTGTAAACAGCTGCATTTTTAACAATAAAACTAATGTAAAAAACATGCTGTAATAATCAGCACATATAATTAAGGGAGGATTTATTAATGAACGTAACAGTAGAAAGAGTCGGCAACGACGCAACTCTTAAAATCACTTTGCCCGCAGAGGAAGTAAACAAAGGCTTTAAAAAAGCCGTTGCAAAAATTGCAGGCCAGGTAAATATCCCCGGCTTCCGTAAAGGCAAAGCCCCCCGCAATATTATCGAAATGCATTATGGCAAAGAAGCAGTAAAACAAGAAGCATTTGAACTGGTTGCTAACCAGTGCTATACCGAAGCTCTGGAACAGGAAAAACTGATTCCGGTATCCGACCCGAAGGTTGAAGATTCCGTATTTGAAGAAAACAAAGATATGGAACTTACCATTAAAGTAACCCTCAAACCGGAAGTTAAACTTGGTGATTACAAAGAACTGCATGTAGAAAAAGAAGCAGTTGAAGTTACCGACGAAGCAGTTGAAGAACAGGTACAGGGCCTGCGCAGCCGCCATGCAAAAATGGTAGAAGCTGAAGAAGGCGCCGTAATTGAAAAAGGCGACTTTGCCATTATCGACTTTGCAGGCACCGTTGACGGCGAACCGTTCAGCGGCGGCGAAGGCAAAGGCTATCCTCTGGAAGTTGGCTCCAATTCCTTTATCCCCGGCTTTGAAGACCAGCTTGTAGGCCTTAAAAAAGGCGATTCCACCGATGTGGACGTAACCTTCCCGGAAGAATACTTTGTTAAAGAACTGGCCGGCAAACAGGCAATCTTCAAAGTAAACGTTCAGGACGTAAAACGCAAAGAACTGCCGGAACTTACCGATGAATATGTAGCAGCAAACAGCGATTGCAAAACCGTTGAAGAACTGCGCGCAAGCTACAAAGAACGCATGCAGAAAGCAGCTGAAAACAATGCCCAGATTGCTTATGAAAAAGCACTGATTGACCTTGCCGTTGCCAATGCGGAATTTGAAGTTCCCAAAATCATGATTGAAGACCGCGTAACCCAGATGATTGACGAAATGCGCATGAGCCTTGAAGCACGCAAACTCACTCTGGAACAGTACATGCAGTACAGCGGCATCGACATGAAACAGCTTCGTGAACGCCAGCATGACGCTGCTGTTGAAAACGTTAAAACCGACCTCGTTCTTGACGCTATTGCCAAAGCTGAAAACATCCAGGTATCCATGGAAGATGTTGACAGCGAACTTTCCGCTATCGCTTCCCAGCATGGCGCAACTCTTGAAGACGTTAAGAAAATCATTAAATCCAATGGCACTATGGGTCTGTTGCTCGCAAACATTCTGCGCCGCAAAGCTGCCCATGTAATCATTGACAGCGCGAAATAATTTAAGCGCGGTTAAACCACAGTAAAGGGGTGTGACAATAATGAATTATGTGCCAATAGTTGTAGAACAGTCAAACCGCGGAGAACGCTCTTACGATATATATTCCCGCCTTTTAAAGGACAGGATAGTTTTTGTTACCGGCGAAATAGATGATACTATGGCCAATCTCGTTATCGCCCAGCTGCTCTTTTTAGAGTCGGAAGACCCCGATAAGGATATCCATCTCTACATTAACAGCCCGGGCGGCAGCGTAAGCGCCGGCCTGGCAATTTATGATACAATGCAGTACATAAAGCCTGATGTTTCCACAATCTGCATGGGCATGGCCGCCAGTATGGCATCCGTGCTTCTGGCTGCCGGTGCTCCGGGCAAACGCTTTGCCCTGCCGTACTCCAGAGTTATGATTCATCAGCCGCTGGGCGGCGTTCAGGGGCAGGCTTCCGAAATTGAAATCACCGCGCGCGAAATTCTGCGCCTCCGTGATGAAATGAACGGTATTTTAGCCAGCCATACCGGACAAACCAAAGAAAAGATTGCGCAGGATACTGACCGCGATAACTACATGAGCAGCCAGCAGGCCAAAGAATACGGCCTGATTGACGAAGTGGTATCGCGTAAACCTGCTAATGAAAAATAAAGGCTTTAAGGAGATACTCAAAATGAAATTCGGTGGGGACAATCACCATGATGCCCCGGTTTGCTCTTTCTGCGGCAAGCGCGAAGCGCAGGTCAGCAAAATGTTCAGCAAAGTGCTTGGCGAAGGTGATTTGTTTATTTGCGATGAGTGTATAAAACTCTGCAATGAAATGCTTGAAGAAGAAATGCGGGCAAGGGCTGTAAACCATACTGAAATTGCCGAACTGCCCAAACCCAAAGAAATAAAAGCAATTTTGGATGAATATGTAATCGGTCAGGAAGAAGCTAAAAAAACCCTTGCCGTAGCCGTTTACAACCATTATAAACGCATTGACTACGAACTTAACCATGTTCCCGGCGACAAGGATGTTGAACTGCAAAAATCCAACATTTTAATGCTTGGGCCTACCGGCAGCGGCAAAACACTGTTGGCGCAGACTCTGGCAAAAATATTGCAGGTTCCTTTCGCCATTGCCGATGCCACCGCTTTAACGGAGGCCGGTTATGTAGGCGAGGACGTGGAGAACATTCTGCTGCGTTTAATCCAAAATGCGGATTACGATATTGAACGCGCACAGCGCGGCATTATCTACATTGATGAAATCGACAAAATTTCGCGCAAGTCCGAAAATCCTTCCATTACAAGGGATGTTTCCGGCGAAGGCGTACAGCAGGCTCTGCTGAAAATTCTGGAAGGCACGGTTGCCAATGTTCCGCCTCAGGGCGGGCGCAAACATCCGCACCAGGAATTTTTGCAGATTGATACCACAAATATTCTGTTCATCTGCGGCGGAGCGTTTGACGGGCTGGAAAGCATCATCAGCGCACGCACGGGCAAAAAGAATATGGGCTTTGGCGCCGATATTAAAACCAAGGACGAAATCAGCCTGACGGATACCTTTAAAAAGGTATTGCCGGAAGATTTGATGAAGTTTGGTTTGATACCGGAATTTGCCGGACGCCTGCCGGTTGTTGTAACGCTTGAAGCACTGGACAAGGCTGCGCTGATTAAGATTTTGCAGGAGCCTAAAAATGCACTGGTAAAACAGTATCAGCACTTTTTGGCCATGGACAATGTAGAACTTGAATTTGAGCCGGAGGCACTGGACGCCATTGCCGAAGAAGCACTGAAACGCAGTGCCGGTGCGCGTGGACTGCGCGCCATTATTGAAGCGGTAATGCGCAATGTAATGTACGACGTGCCTTCGCGCAGTGATGTTGTAAAATGTATTGTAACGGCTGATTCTATCCGCAATCATGCAGAACCTAAAATGATTGTGGCGGCAGGCTGAAAGAAAAATAATGGGGGAAGGGGATTTTAACCTTCCCTCTTTTTGGTTTTATGGGCCTTTTGTGATACAATTATAAGAGATTTGAATTTTAATATAAAATAGGGGGATGCTAATATAAATGGAAGCATCAGGAAAATTAATGCCCCTGCTGGCGTTAAGAGGAATTATCGTATTCCCGGGAATGACGGTAAACCTTGATGTAGGCAGGGATAAATCAATAAATGCGGTTAATGCTGCCATGCAGCTTGATAAAAAAATACTGCTGGTAACTCAGCGCGATGCCGAAACCGCAGACCCGAAACGTGAAGAACTGTATAATTATGGCGTTGTTGCCGAAATTAAGCAGCTTTTAAAACTGCCGAGCGGTGCAATCCGTATTTTAATTCAGGGGCTTGAAAGGGCAGAACTTACTTCGTTAATTGACGCGCCTTTTAAAGATACTTACCTTGAAGGCTTTGCCATGCCGGTAGCCAGCGTTGAGCCGGAAGAAAATTCCGAAACCGAAGCCATGCGCCGCGTATTGCTGCAAAGCTTTGAAAAATGGCTTGTTACCGGCAAAAAAGTAACCACCGAAGTTATGCTTAACTTTAAAAACATAACTACCGCCGGTGAAATTGCCGATATCATTGCCGGTTATTTAACAATCAGCATTGACGAAAAAGAAGAACTGCTGGAACTTGCCGATGTAAAAGAGCGTATGCACAAGCTGCATACTTTTTTGTGCAAAGAACTTGAAATTGCCGAACTCGAAAAAAACATTACGCAGGAAGTACGCAAACAAATAGAAAAAAACCAGCGTGAATATTATCTGCGCGAGCAAATTAAGGTTATTAACAAGGAACTTGGCGAAGGCGACGAACGCCAGGCCGAAGTTGACGAATACAAAAAGCAGATGGAAGGCCGCGACCTGCCGCCCGAAGTAACAGATAAAATTAACAAAGAGCTCGACCGCTTGTATAAAATGCCGCCGATGATGGCAGAAAGCGGCGTTATCCGCAATTATGTGGAAACGCTTCTTGCTTTGCCGTGGGGCATTTACGGCAAGGATAACTTTGATTTAAAACACGCCGAAAAAGTGCTTAACAAAGACCACTACGGCCTTGAAAAAGTTAAAGAGCGCATTTTGGAATACCTTGCGGTGCGTGCTCTTACCAAAAGCGGCAAAGGGCCAATTTTGTGCCTCGTCGGGCCGCCGGGCGTGGGCAAAACTTCGCTGGCGCAGTCCGTTGCCCGCGCTATCGACCGCAAATTTACACGCATGTCGCTGGGCGGCGTGCATGACGAAGCCGAAATCCGCGGCCACCGCCGTACATATATCGGCGCAATGCCGGGGCGCATTATTCACGGCATGCAAACCTGCGGCGTTATGAACCCGGTTTTCCTGCTGGACGAAGTGGACAAAATGTCGTCCGATTTCCGCGGCGACCCTGCTTCTGCACTGCTTGAAGTTTTAGACCCGGAACAAAACAACACCTTCAGCGACCATTATGTTGAAATACCTTTCGACCTGTCGCAGGTATTCTGGATTGTAACGGCCAACACCGTAGAAACAATTCCGCCCGCACTGCTCGACCGTATGGAAGTGGTGCAGCTTTCCAGCTATACCGAAGATGAAAAGGTAAAAATTGCCGAACTGCATCTTTTGCCGAAAGAACGCCAGAATAACGGATTAACAGCCAAAACTCTTTCCATAACGGAAGATGCTCTGCGCATGATTATACGCGGTTATACGCGCGAAGCAGGCGTGCGCAATCTGGAACGCAAAATTGCGGCAGTCTGCCGTAAAACCGCGCTGCGCATTGTTAACGGCGAAGCCAAAAGCGCAAAAGTAACAGCTAAAAATTTACATAAATATCTTGGCAAGGTAATTTATCTTGAAGACGATGTAAGCCTCGAAGCAGCAGCCGGCATCTGCACCGGCCTTGCGTGGACCCGCGTCGGCGGCGAACTGCTTAAGGTAGAAGTTGTGGCCTGCAAAGGCAAAGGGCATCTTGCGTTAACGGGCCAGCTTGGCGATGTTATGAAGGAATCTGCCCAGGCGGGTTATACCTACATCCGCTCGCGCGCAGATGAACTTGGCCTTGACAAAGATTTTTACGAAACTACAGATATTCATATTCACCTTCCGGAAGGCGCAATACCTAAAGACGGGCCTTCGGCCGGCATTACCATGGCAACGGCAATGATTTCGGCGTTAACGGGCCGCAAAGTTAAAAAGAACCTTGCCATGACAGGCGAAATAACGCTTTCCGGCAGAGTGCTTCCGGTTGGCGGCATTAAGGAAAAATTCCTGGCTGCCCACCGCTACGGCGTAAAAACCATTATTATGCCGGCTAAAAACGAGCAGGATTTGGAAGAACTGCCTGCAAACGTACGTGCAAAAATGCACTTTATTCCCGTAAAACATATGGACGAGGTGTTAAAAATAGCATTGGAGGATTAAACGCGATGAACAAAGGAGTTTGGGACATAGTCCGTGCGCAGTTTGTCACGTCTGCCGTTAAGGCAGAACAGTACCCTTCGCCGCAAATGATTGAAGCCGCCTTTATCGGGCGCTCCAATGTCGGCAAATCTTCTCTTATTAACTCGCTCTGCCGCCGCAACGGGCTGGCACGCGTAAGCGCCACCCCCGGCAAAACGCAAACAATTAACTACTATTTGCTGAATGCCAAACGCAATGTAGAAGGCGGCGCCGATACGGCACAGTTTTACCTTGTCGATTTGCCCGGTTACGGCTTTGCCAAAACAGGCAAATCCAATAAAGATTTATGGTCCGGCTTTATCAGCAAATATCTTTCAGGTTCGGACAACCTGGCATTAGTATGCCAGCTGATTGATATCCGCCATAAGCCGATGGAAAGCGACATAGAGTGTTACCACTGGCTGCTGGGCTGCGGCCTTAACGTGCAGATTATTCTCACTAAAGCCGATAAGCTTTCCAAAAATGCAGCCATGGCCCAGAAAGCACTTTTTAAACGCGAACTTGGGCTTGATGACAGCCGCATTATAACTTATTCGGTAACTCAGAACACTATGCGCAGTGAACTTATTAACCGTATTATGACGGCACTGGAAAACCACAGATGATTTTGTAAGCGCACAGATTGTAGGGAGTGGTTTGTATGGGGATTTTTGACATAATGCTGCATGTAAGGCGCCTGATGATGTTCGGGCTGGCAGTGCTTATAGGCTTTCTTTTTCAATACATGGCAATACCTATACCGTTTTTGCTCGGCGGCATAGTATCCTCCATGTTCTGGAAGGTTATAGGCGCACAGGTATACTGGCCGCGACAGTGGCGCGAACTGGGCCTTTGCGTAGCTGGTTACGGCATTGGGCGCAACTTTACGGCAGAAACCATGCACGAACTTTCCATGCAGTCGCTTGGTGTGCTTGAAGCAACCGGCGCCGCCGTAGGTGCTTCGGTTATTATAGCGTGGTGGACATCACGCCACAGCTACGCCAATCTGCAAAGCTGCGTAATGGGCTGTATGCCCGGCGGGCTTACGCAAATGATGCTTATGAGCGAAACCGACAAGCGCGTAGATTTCAGTGTGGTAATGGTAATGCAAACCCTGCGCCTCATGAGCGCCATTATCATCGTACCGTTTCTGGTTGTGCACGGCCTTGGCGCGGAAATAAAAGACACCGCACTTCCAGCAGCACAAACAGGCGGCTACACCTGGCTGTGGATGGTGCCTATCGCAGCAATTGGCGCTGTTGTTCTGCAAAAGCTGCATATACCAACGCCGCGTCTGTTGGGGCCTACACTTGCCGCGTCTGCCTGCTCATACTTCTTCGGCACCTTTCAGCCCGTGCCCGACCATCTCATGACGGTTGCGCAAATAAGCATCGGCCTGTACATGGGCATGCTGCTTGACCCTGCGCGCATAAAAGAAACCGCCCGCCTTATGCCGTTTATAATAACAGGCATCTTAATAATTATTGCTGTCAGCGTTGCCATGGCCTACTATCTTTCCGGCATTTACGGCTTTTCGCTTATAACCGCCTTTTTGGCAATGGCCCCCGGCGGCATTGCCGAAATGTGCCTTGCAGGCATGAGCATGGGCGAAAACGTTTCGATAATTTTAACCTATCAGCTGGTTAGAATGCTTATTTTAAATATCACCGTGCCGATGGGGCTGATGTGGTACTTTAAAGATAAATAATATTAAATAGGATATTATAACGCAAAAATAAAAATGGTAAATTTTTACCAAAAGGCTTGACAACACTATTAGTAATAGTTATAATTAGGGCAACAAATCAATATTTCGTACAGGTACAGTAACTGTTTAAATGTTTATCGGTGCAAATCCGATGCGATCCCGTCGCCGTAACGGCAATAAAAGCCGGAGCCGGTCACCCAGCCTGTATAAGCATCACTGCTTGACCTGCGGGAGACAGGAAGGAGATGTTTACTAACCAACCGGCTTTGTTTATGTGAGAGTGGCAGGGCCTCTTGATTGTAATTATCTGAACCCGTCTTTTCGTTTTGGAAAGACGGGTTTTTATCTTGCCTGCGCAGGTTGGAATATTGATTTTTAAAATTCATTTAACATTCTCAGATACTCATTCTCTACTCCTCTTGCAGTGCCCGTTGGGGTGCAGGTGCTGCTTTGGCCGCCGTGTTTTTACGGCGGCTGTTTTATTTTGCCGCAAAAAGTTGAGCAAAACCTCTTTTGCTGTTATACTTAAAACAGAAAAAATATTTTCAGGAGGTTTTAAAATGAAAGTAATTTCTACCGAAAAAGCTCCGGCCGCTATTGGCCCATACTCTCAGGCAATTGAAATTGGCGGCATGCTTTTTGCTTCCGGGCAGATTCCTGTTGACCCTGCTACCGGCGAAGTGCCGGAAGGCATTATCGCACAGGCGGAACAAAGCTGCAAAAATGTAGGCGCAATTTTGGCAGAAGCAGGCCTTGGCTACGAAAACGTAGTAAAAACCACCTGCTTTTTGGCAGATATGGCAGACTTTGCCGCCTTTAACGAAGTTTACGCAAAATATTTTACCGGCAAACCAGCACGCAGCTGCGTTGCCGTAAAAGGCATACCCAAAGGCGTACTTTGCGAAATTGAAGTAATTGCCGCAAAATAACAAACTAACAAAAAAGGTTGTACCGGCTGGCAAAAGCCATACAGTACAACCTTTTTTATTTTTATCTCGTAGTAAATAACGGCATGAAAAAAACCGTATAACACGGTTACACGGTTTCTTCTTCAAACTTAAAATTTGTCATAGGAGAACCGATGCGGCCAAACATCAATACTCCGTGCTTTTATTATACAATTTTAAAGTTTTATTTGCAAGTGCCTGTACAGTGCTGAACGCCGTACAGGCTTTTTATTTTGCTTGATAAGCGGTTTAAAAATTATGGTGCGTTTCGCTGCAGGGGTTAATATGCACCATGCAGTGCTTAACTTCCGGAAACTGTTTTTCTATCTGCTCGTGAATGTTTTCGGCAATGGCGTGTGCTTCAACAAGGGTTAAGTGGTCGTCTGCGCTTATTTCCACATCCACATATACGCGCGAGCCAAAAATGCGCGTTTGCAGTTTGTCTACATGGTCTACGCCTTTTTGTGCGGCAATAAGCTCCTGCATTTTTTCAACAGTTTCTTCGTCGCAGCTGCGGTCTACCATACGGTCGATAGCGTCGGTAAAAACATCGTATGCGCCTTTAATAATCATCAGGCAAATGGCAATGGCGGCCAGCGGGTCAAAAATGGGGTAGCCAAGCATGGCGCCGCTGATGCCGATAAGGCTGCCGACTGAGGTTAAGGCGTCGTTGCGGTGGTGCAGGGCGTCTGCCAAAAGCGCGCCGCTGTTTATTTTTTTTGCTACGCTGCGGGTGTACCAGTACATGCCTTCCTTGCTTATAATGGCAAGGGCTGCAACGGCAAGCGTTATGCCGTCCGGTGCGGCCAGTTCGCCTTCGGCGGAAAAGTGCAGTATTTTTTGTATTCCGGCAAAGCCGATGCCCGCACCTGCCAGTGCCAGAAGCGCCGACATGATGATGGAGGCAACACATTCCATGCGTTCGTGCCCGTACTGATGTTCCATATCGGACGCTTTGTGCGATATTTTTATGCCGGCCATAACAATAAGGTTGCTGAAAATATCAGACGCCGAATCGACTGCATCCGAAACAAGGGCGGCCGAATGGCCCAAAATGCCTGCGGCAAATTTGGAGGCTGCCAGAAACACGTTAAGGGCAATGCCTTTTTTTACCGTGCTGAGGGCAAGGGTTTGATTTAAAGATTGGTCTTGCTGCATTTAAATTTCTCCTTAAAACAAAATACATCTGCGGAACTACTCCTGTCCCGCAGATGTAGGATAATCTGCTGCCGTAAGGCCCGGCCGGTTTTACGGCCTGATCAGCTTGTACTGTAGTTGCAGTGCAAAAAGATTAACTAAATTGTAATAAGGCTTTGTTTTTTTGTCAAGTATGTTTTGTAAAAGTTTATTTACAAAAAAGTTTACTAAAACTTATTGACAAAAGTTGTTAGCAGTAGTAAACTACAATTTGCAAAGAAAGTTAGAATAAACTAACTTAAAAAGCAATATAAGGTTAGCTCCGGCTATACAGAAGAAGGGGATGGTTCCAATTATGCCGTTGACTTTTGCCGCAACCGGCGAGGTAAACACCATTAAAGCCGTACGCGGAAGAAATGAAACAGTACGTTTTTTGGAAAGCATGGGGTTTGTAGAAGGGGCAGCTATTACCGTCGTATCCAAACTTGCCGGAAATTTAATCGTCAATGTTAAAGACGCGCGTGTTGCTTTAAACAAAGATCTTGCTTCAAAAATAATGATTTAACGGAGGTATGCCATGAAAACGCTTAAAAATGTTGAGTGCGGCCAGACTGTTAAAGTAAGCCGGCTTGGGGGAGAAGGCGCTGTAAGACGCCGTATTATGGATATGGGCATTACCAAGGGCACAGAAATTTATGTGCGTAAGGTTGCGCCGCTCGGTGACCCTATTGAAGTAACTGTAAGGGGCTACGAGCTTTCGCTGCGCAAAGGCGAAGCTGAAAACATTGTGGTTGAATGATTTGAGGAGGGATTGAAGTGGCTGTAAAAATTGCATTGGTTGGCAACCCTAACTGCGGCAAAACAACCATGTTTAACAATTTAACCGGCGCAAACCAGTATGTTGGCAACTGGCCGGGCGTTACTGTTGAGAAAAAAGAAGGCAGGCTAAAAGGTTACAGCGATGTAATTGTTACCGACCTGCCGGGTATTTATTCGCTTTCTCCGTATACTTTGGAGGAAGTTGTTTCCCGTAATTATATTATTAATGAACATCCTGATGTTATTTTAAACCTGGTGGACGGTTCCAACATTGAACGCAACCTGTATTTAACAACCCAGCTGCTTGAAATGGGCGTGCCTGTTGTTATTGCGCTGAATATGATTGATATTGTCCGTAAAAACGGCGATAAAATTGATACTGCTGCGCTTGGCAGAAAACTTGGCTGCCCGGTTGTTGAAACTTCCGCTTTAAGCGGACTGGGACTGAAAGAAGCTGCCGCCAAAGCCGTTGAAATGGCCAAAGCCAAAAACGTTGAGTGCAAACCCTTGCATTTTAACGCTGATGTTGAAAAAGCGCTGGAAGAAATTAAATACATTATGGGCAGTTCCCTGCCGGAAACCGGTGCAAGATGGACGCTTGTTAAATTATTTGAGCGCGACCGCGAAGTATGGGCTAAATATAATCTGCCGGATGTTATTCAAAAGCAGCTTGAAAAAATTATTAGCGGCGTTGAAGAAAAGCTTGATGACGACTGCGAAAGCATCATTACCAACGCCCGTTATGATTACATTACCGGCTTAATGGCCGATTGCGTTAAAAAAGTTAAAGTAGGCATGACTACTTCCGATAAGATTGACCAGATTGTTACGAACCGCATTTTGGCTCTGCCTATTTTTGCAGCCGTAATGTTCTTTGTTTATTATATTGCCGTTACTACAATCGGCACGGATGTTACCGACTGGACCAATGACGTGCTGTTCGGCGAAATGATTATGCCTTCCGTACAGGAAGCTATGGAAAATGCCGGTGCTGCCGAATGGCAGGTATCGCTGGTGGTTGACGGCATTATCGGCGGCCTTGGCGCACCGATTGGCTTTGTGCCGCAGATGGCAATTATGTTCTTCCTGCTGGCGCTGCTTGAGGACTGCGGTTATATGGCGCGTATCGCGTTTATTATGGACCGTATTTTCCATAAATTCGGCCTGTCTGGCAAAAGCTTCATTCCGTTCCTTATTTCCTCCGGCTGCGGCGTGCCCGGTATTCTGGCAACCCGCACTATCGAAACGGAAACTGACCGCCGTATGACGATTATGACCACAACCTTCATTCCCTGCGGCGCTAAATTGCCGGTTATCGCTTTGATTGCCGGTGCGATTATGGGCGGCGACTGGTACATGGCACCGATTATGTACTTCATCGGTATTATTTCCGTTGTATTTTCCTGCCTGATTTTAAAGAAAACCGAAATGTTTGCAGGCGACCCTGCACCGTTTGTTATGGAACTGCCGCAGTACCATATTCCGGCTGCTAAAAATGTATTGCTGCATACCTGGGAACGCTGCTTTGCTTTCATTAAAAAGGTTGCAACCGTTCTGTTCCTTGTCTGCGTGGTAATGTGGTATCTTTCCACTTACGGCATTGGCGCTGAAGGTTATGGCATGGTAGAACCTGAAGACAGCTTTATCGCTTCCATGGGCGGGGCAATCGCCTGGATTTTTGCACCGCTGGGCTTCGGCGAATGGCAGGCTGTTGCGGCTTCTATTTCCGGCTTCGTTGCCAAGGAAGCCATTGTCAGCACCATCGGCGTATTGATTGGCGTTGGCGAACTTGCCGAAGACGATGCAAGCCTGTGGGCAGCAACCATGGGCATGTTCCAAAACCCGATGGCGGCGTTCAGCTTCCTGGTGTTCAACCTGCTTGACAGCCCGTGCCTGGCAGCAATTACCACCATGAACAAAGAGCTTGGCAGCCGCAAATGGCTGTGGTTTGCCATCATCTTCCAGAACGTATTTGCTTATGCCATGACCTTTATGATTTACCAGTTTGGGCTTGTGCTTATCATGGGCGAAGCCTTTACGGGCATGACTGCTGCCGCCTGCGTGGTTGCGCTCATCATGCTGTACATGATGTTCCGCCCGGCGCCGAAAGCAAAAGAATCCCTGCGTTCGGTAAATGCTTAATTAAAACCTTTGTGATATAATAATGTTAAAACGTAAACTGCGCGGGCTTTGTTCCTGTGCAGTTTACAGCGTCTTTTAAAGAAAGGAGCAAACAGCTGTGGCTACATGGATTATCAGTGCTGTTTTACTTGCTGCAATTGTTATGGCGGCGCGCTATTGCTGGAAAAAATTCCGCCGCGGCGAATGTATAGGATGCCCGGGCGGTGGCTGTTCCGGCTGCGAAAGCGGCGGCTGCTGCCATTGCCACGAACCTGCCGGTAAAACAAAATAACTTTATAAACCTGTTCTGCGCTTGACAGCGCGCCTTGAAATTGATAAGATATTAACTATCAAAATACTGTTAATAACTATGAACGGAAGTAGTAAAAGCACAGGCTTTTGCAGAGAGGGCGCGCATGGCTGCAACGTGCCTAAAGCAATGGCTTTGAAGTAGTCCGGGAGTTGGCAGGCTGAACTGAAAGTAAGCTTGCCCGTAAGCGTGCGTTAAGCGTTTCAAAGTGTCCGGCTTTGGCCGGGAAGATAGGTGGTACCGCGATTTTGTCGTCCTGTTTGTAATAAACAGGACGTTTTTTATTACTTTTGCAAATTTATGACTGGAGGAATAAACATGACAGAAGAACACAACATCCCCAAAGTTTATGACCCTGCTTCTGTTGAAAAGAAATGGTATGAATTTTGGGAAAAGAACAGATATTTCCATGCAGAGCCGGAATCGGGCAAAAAGCCGTTCAGCATTGTAATTCCGCCTCCGAACATTACCGGCAAGCTGCACATGGGCCATGCGCTTGACAACACCTTGCAGGATATTTTAATCCGCTGGCACCGCATGATGGGCGACAACACCTTGTGGATGCCCGGTTATGACCATGCCGGCCTTGCTACCCAGATTAAGGTAGAAGAAGTGCTGAAAAAAGAAGAAGGCAAAACCCGCTTTGACCTTGGCCGCGAAGAATTTGTAAAACGTGTTTGGGCCTGGAAGGAAGAATACGGCGACCGTATTATTAACCAGTTAAAATGCCTGGGCATTTCGTGCGACTGGGAACGCAAGCGCTTTACCATGGACGAAGGGTGCAGCCGCGCCGTACGCGAAACTTTTGTAAGCCTGTTTGAAAAAGGGCTTATTTATAAAGGTACCCGCATTACCAACTGGTGCGTTAACTGCCATACCGCTTTAAGCGATATTGAAGTTGAACACGAAGATACTCCGGGCCATTTGTGGTATGTACGCTACCCGGTTGTTGGCGAAGAAGATACCTATTTAACTATTGCCACCACCCGTCCGGAAACAATTCCCGGCGATACCGCGGTTGCCGTTAACCCTGAAGATGAACGCTATGCAAAACTTATCGGCAAAACTTTGCGCCTGCCTATTTTGAACCGCGAAATTCCGGTAATTGCCGACAGCTATGTTGATACCAAATTCGGTACCGGCGCTGTAAAAATTACCCCTTCGCATGACCCCAACGACTATGAAATGGGCCTGCGCCATAACCTGCCGGAGATTGTTGTTATCGGCAAAGACGGCGTTATGACGGAAGAAGCAGGCCCGTTTGCCGGTTTGGAACGCTACGAATGCCGCAAACAGATTGTTGCGCGTTTAAAAGAAGAAGGCTACCTTGTTAAAATAGAAGAACACAGCCACGCAGTTGGCCATTGCCAGCGCTGCCATAATATTGTAGAGCCGCTTGTTTCCACTCAGTGGTTTGTAAAAATGCAGCCGCTTGTAAAAGCCGCTGTGGACTGCGTTACCGACGGCCGCACCCAGTTTGTGCCGGAACGCTTTACCAAAAACTACACCGGCTGGATGGAAAACATTCACGACTGGTGCATCAGCCGCCAGATTTGGTGGGGCCACCGCATTCCTGTTTGGTACTGCGATGACTGCGGCGAAATGAGCGCCAGCCGCACCGACCTTGAAAAATGCCCTAAATGCGGCAGCACGCATATCCATCAGGACGAGGACGCACTGGACACCTGGTTCAGTTCCGCCCTGTGGCCATTCTCTACCATGGGCTGGCCGGACAACACCGAATTGCTTAAACAGTTCTATCCTACCAGCGTGCTTGTAACCGGTTACGATATTATTTTCTTCTGGGTTGCGCGCATGCTGATTATGGGCATGGAATTTATGAAGGAAATTCCGTTTGAAAAAGTATTTATCCACGGCCTTGTGCGCGACAGCCAGGGACGCAAGATGAGCAAATCGCTCGGCAACGGCATCGACCCGCTGGAAGTTATTGAAAAATACGGCGCCGATACCCTGCGCTTTATGCTGATTACCGGCAACACTCCGGGCAACGATATGCGTTTTTACTGGGAACGCGTGGAAGGCACCCGCAACTTTGCCAACAAGATTTGGAATGCATCGCGCTTTGCGCTGATGAATATGGAAGGCTACGACAAGGACGCAGAACTTGCGCCGTATACGTTGGCCGATAAATGGATTCTTTCACGTTTGCAGGATACCGTTAAAGACGTTACCGGCCTGTTGGAACGCTTTGAGCTTGGCGAAGCAGGACGCGCCATTTACGATTTCATCTGGAGCGAAGTTTGCGACTGGTACATTGAAATTGCCAAACCGCGCCTTTACAACAAAGAAGCTGCGGCTGAACGCGCAACCGCGCAGCATGTACTGGCAACCGTGCTGGTATCTGCCATGAAGCTTTTGCATCCGTACATGCCGTTTATTACCGAGGAAATTTACCAGTGCCTGCCGCACGAAGCGGAAAGCATTATGATTTCCAAATGGCCTGTGGCTGACGAAAGCCTTATTGACCCCGAAGCAGAACGCGGTATGAACGCCATTATGGACAGCATTAAGGCTATCCGCAATATGCGTGCCGAAGTTAATGCCAACCCGGGCAAAAAAATTCCGGCAATTATGCTTGTAAGCGAAGATTTGCGCGAGGTTGTTGCCCATAACGACAGCTATATTAAACTGCTGGGCGGCATTGATAACCTTGAGCTGCGCCCGCTTAACGGCAAAAAACCGGAAAACGCCATGGCAGCCGTTGTAACCGGCATTGAAGTATACCTGCCTTTAGCCGGTTTGATTGATGTTGAAAAAGAAACCCAGCGCCTGAGCAAAGAACTTGCCGCAATGGAAAAAGATTTGCAGCGCGCTGGCGGCAAACTGAACAATGCAGGATTTTTGGCTAAAGCGCCGGAAGACGTTATTGCCAAAGAGCGTGCTAAATATGAAGAATTAAGCGGTAAAATTGAAGCCGTGAAAAAACGTATGGCATATTTGGCAGAATTAAAGTAAAATTAAATAAAGGGTTGAAACGGCACGGCAGTTTTGGCCGTGCCGTTTTGCATATATTAACATAACCGGGAGAAAAGCAATGAATTATAATGAAAGTTTGGCTTATTTGGACAGCCTTGGAAAATTTGGCATTAAACTTGGCATGGAGCGCATTGAAGCTCTTTTAAAAGAACTTGACAATCCGCAGGATAAATTTAAAAGCGTGCATGTAACGGGAACCAACGGCAAAGGTTCCGTAAGCAGCATGATTGCCAATATTCTTTTGGCAGGTAATTTAAAAACCGGCAAGTTTATTTCGCCGCATCTTGTAAAATACAATGAACGCATCAGCATTAACAATAACGATATTACGGACGAGGCTTTTGCACTGGTTATAAGCGCCGTTAAGCAGGCGGCAGACAGCATTGTTGCCAAGGGCGTGTGCGAACAGCCCACTCAGTTTGAAGTTTTAACGGCTGCGGCTTTTTTGCATTTTGCTTTGGAAAAAGTTGATTATGCCGTTATAGAAGTAGGGCTTGGCGGCCTGTGGGACAGCACTAACGTAATTACGCCGGTGGTAAGCGTTATTACCAATGTTGCGCTTGACCACTGCGACAAGCTTGGCACTACCATAGAGCGCATTGCCATGCAGAAGGCCGGCATTATTAAAGAAAAAGTGCCTGTTGTTACGGCGGCTGCGGGCGACGACGCCATTGGGCCTATCCGCGCCGTAAGCATGTTTAAGCAGGCGCCGGTGTATATTTACGGGCGCGCTTTTTGGGGTGAAGAAAAAGAAAGCACGATGGACGGGCAGACCTTTACTCTGCATGCAGGTGATGTTTACAGCAGTGATTACACTATCAAACTAGCCGGTGAACATCAGATTGCCAATGCTTCTGTGGCAATAGTGGCGGCAAAACTTGTTTCCAAGCAGGATGAACGCATTAACGAACTTGCGCTGCATATCGGCGTTGCCAACACCTTCTGGCCCGGAAGGCTGGAGCGCATTGGCGAAAAGCCGGATGTTATTTTAGACGGCGCGCATAACCCTAACGGCGCGGAAGCTCTGCGCAAGGCGCTTGATAAATTTTATCCGAATCAGAAACGCGTTTTTGTTATCGGCATGATGGGTGATAAGGATATGCAGCATGTTCTGCACACCATTGTGCGCCCGATGGATTTGGTTTACACCGTACCGGCGGACGGCGGAGAACGTGCTGCAAAGCCGCAGGAGCTGGCAAATATTATCGGCGCTAACGCCGCACCGCACAGTGATGTTTATGAGGCGTACCTTGAAGCGGTTAATGAAGCCGGCAGCGGCGGCGTTGTAGTTATTTGCGGTTCGTTATATTTGGTAGGCACGTTTAAAACAAGATTAATGGAAGAAAAGGCAAGGTGCAATTAATGGGCGGCGTTGCCAAATACCACAGTGCAGAAAAATATGTATTTTTGCTGCTGCTTTTTACGGCGGCAGTAATACCGGTAAACCAGGTGTTTACGCTGCTGATGGTGGCGGTAACTTTTTTTGCGGGCCTGGCGGTGGCCGTTAAGTACCGCAAATTAAAGCGCGTGCCTGTGCTGCCGCGTGTGCAGCAGGGGCTTTTATACCTGCTTTTGGCAATTACCTGGTATTCGCTGCGCTTCTCGGCAGATAGTGCCGTTTCGGCCTATAATTTTGGCTATGTTGTGGGGCAGTACGTGCTTTTGGTATGGCTTGTGCTGCGCTACGTCGGCGACGGCAAACTTGATTTTGACTGGCAGAAGCCGCGCGAATGGCCGCGCCCTTTGCAGCTTTTGGCTGTGCTTTTGCTGGCAGGCTTTGCCAACGGCATGCTTGGCATTTACCAGCATTTTACCGGCGTTGTGCCTACCGACCCGTGGGTAGACCCTTCGCAGTTTCCGGAACTTAAAACACGCGTTGTCGGCACTTTAATTAACCCTAACATTTTTGCCGGTTATCTGGTGCTGCTTTTAAGCATAGCCGTGCCGTTTATAAAAATAGCAACAGGTAAAATACGCGGCTTTTTAATGGTGCTGGCAGCAGTGCTTGGCATAAGCCTTGTTTATACTTTTTCGCGCGGCAACTGGGTGGCCTGCGCCTGCGCCATGATTTTTTACTTTTTGTTTTTTTGGCGCAAATGGCTCATTCCGCTGGCTGTTTGTGCGGCAGGCGGCGTATATTTAATGCACGGTGCGGTCTGGCACCGGCTGATGTCTATTTTCGGCACTCAGGATACCTCCGTGGCACTGCGCTTTGCTTACCTTAAAAGCACGCTTTTTATTATAGAAGAACATCCTTACGGCGTTGGCTGGTACGGATTTCAGTACATTTATCCTGAATACGATTTTTATTTGAACAACCCCAATGTAATTATGTACCACTGCCATAACCTGATGCTTAATATTCTGGCAGAACTCGGCTGGCACGGGCTGGTTGTTTTTGTGCTGGTGCTTGCCGTTTTTGCCTGGCATGCCTTTAAGCTGGCAGTAAAAGGCGTGCGCCCGTGGCTGCGCGCCGTAGGGCAGGGGTATCTGGCGGCATTGGTTGGCATTTTGGCAGGCGGCCTTACCGACCATGTATACTTTAATATGGATATGGGACTTTTGTTCTGGTGCGTGTCGATGGTAATGATGCAGTGCAGCCTTTTAAACAGGCTGAGCCGCAGCGGGCGGCAGAAAATTGCTTTACATACCGGGACAGACACGCTACAATAAAATCAGAAAATTTTTAATTTTTATGGAGGGAAAAATGAATTTAAAGGATGTACAGAGGGTTTTAAAAGCAAAAATCCTTGTGGGAGAAGAATTAATGGAACGCCCCGTTGAAACCTGCTGCGGCAGCGACCTTATGAGTGATGTGCTGGCTTTTACCAAATGCAATACCCTTTTGTGTACAGGCCTTACAAATATGCAGGTTATCCGTACGGCGGGCATTACCGATTTGTGCGGCATTATTATAGTACGCGGCAAGCTGCCCGGACCTGATTTTCTGGACTTTGCGCGCGAAGCGCAGATGCCGGTGCTTTCAACAAACTGCACTCTGTTTGAAGCCTGCGGGCTGTTATATGTGGCCGGGCTGCGCGGATGTTCGCAGGAAAAAGGGGGCTGCGGGTTATGACGGAGGCTAAATCTGTAAAAATAAGTTATGATGTGGCAGGCGGCGATTTTGACCGTGCGGGGGAAGCCTCGAGCGGCATTAAGCGCATGCTGCAAAAAATAGGCATACCTGCAGATATTGTGCGCCGCATAGCCATCGGTACTTATGAGGCGGAAATGAACGTGCTTATTCACGCCGGCGGCGGCAAGGTTGCTGCGGAAATTTTTCAGGACCATACAGTAATAAACATTACCGACCACGGCCCAGGCATACCGGATATTAAGCTTGCCATGCAGGAGGGCTGGTCGACAGCACCTGATTATATCCGCCAGATGGGTTTTGGTGCCGGTATGGGCCTGCCCAACATGATGAAATGCAGTGATAAATTTGACATACAATCTAAAATAGGAGAAGGAACCTCCATCACAATGGAGTTTAAGCATATCAGCGAAGACTTGTAAAAGAGGTGAGCCCATTGGCAGAAGGCTATATTCATTCCGTCCGCTTTGTGCCTTCTAAATGCAAAGGCTGCGTAACCTGCGTTAAGGCGTGCCCTACCGATGCTATCAGGGTGCGCAACGGCAAGGCCGAACTTATAGCGGCGCGCTGCATAGACTGCGGCGAATGTATGCGCCGCTGTGCGTATCATGCTGTAGAAGCATATTCGGACAAACTGGAAGAAATACAAAAATACCAATATAATATCGTTTTGCCTCCTCCTTCGCTGTACGCGCAGTTTCCGGCCGATATTTCGGAGGAAACAATACGTGGGGGCTTAAGCAACCTTGGCTTTGATGAAATTTTTGACGTGGCTGTGGCTTCGGAATATATTTCCCTGGAAATTGCAGACTACATTAAAAACTATAATGGCGGGCGCAAGCCTTTAATTTCCTGCACCTGCCCGGCGGTACTGCGCCTTATTCAGGTTAAGTTCCCGGAACTTATCAAACAGGTGGTGCCGGTGCTGCCGCCTGTGGAGGCTGCCGCAATTTATGTAAAAAAAGAAGCCATGGAACGGCTGGGGCTTGAAGAATCACAGATTGGCGTATGGTTTCTGGCTCCCTGCCCGTCGAAAGACGCCAATATCCGCCAGTCGGTAGACGTAGTGCATACGCAGCTCAGCGGCAGCATTGCCATTTCGGAAATTTACGGCAGGCTGATGCGTTCTATCGGC
>ERZ779669.71-NODE-71-length-60053-cov-24.091386_pt1 | contig 60053 bp, 43 predicted proteins | sample MGYA00511372_ERZ779669 | MGnify/ENA primary metagenome ERZ779669 (study PRJEB29588, sample SAMEA1967891) | human gut metagenome | biome: human gut; feature: human-associated habitat; material: faeces | place: Denmark | collected 2008/2010 ... | reverse complement strand
CATCATTGATAAAAGCAGGCTTATTGCATAAGATTATTATACCGAACTCACGTTATTTTAACATCGGATTTTGGTAGAAAAACAACAGGAACCGATGCAAATATTCCCATAAAAGAGCGTCATGTCCAAATAAAATGCTTATCTTTGCGATGTCCGGCGGGAGAAATCGCCGGCTTCAGTAGGAAAGCGTTTTAGCTTTTGTCCCAAGGAACGAAATCGCCAAAATAACGACCGGAGGGATGGAAGGACATGACGCTCATCCGTTTTTGCGTATGCACTTACGGTAACATTGCCGTATCCGCATATCAAGACGGCGTGGGAGCATTGTTTCCGTTCATTATCCGGTAAGGCGTTTGGCGATGCCTGTTTCTTGATGAGCGAAGCAAACAAGTCCTCACGCCTTTTCCTGTATTATTAACCTTGCCGACTTCGTGGACTTATAGGCGACTAAAAAACCGTGACGCCTATGGGATGATATTACATTTGGGCTTACTTTTATAGTTTAATCTCCATTGCGTTGAAAAGCATAATGATAATTATAACTTAACAATAATATTAACTGAACAAACAAACCGCGTATGAAAACTTTAATAAAGAAAATTGCCCTTGCCTGCCTCTCCTTTCTGGCGGCATCCGTTGCATCAGCCAACAGCTTCGAGTACGAAGGAGCTTATTACCATATAATTTCGAGCACAGACCTTACGTGTGAGATAACGTATAAAGAACCTTTTAAAGAAACCGAGACGTATATAGGCGACATCGTTATTCCCGAAACGGTGGATTATAATGGTAATGTATATAAAGTAGTGGGTATTGATAATTATGCGTTTTACAATTGTTCAGGCCTGACAAGCATCACTATCCCCGAAGGTGTCACGTCGATTGGGTATCATGCGTTTTACAATTGTTCAGGCCTGACAAGCATCACTATCCCCGAAGGTGTCACGTCGATTAGAGAATATACGTTTTTCAATTGTTCAGGCCTGACAAGCATCACTATCCCCGAAGGTGTCACGTCGATTGGACAACAGGCGTTTGAATATTGTTCAAGTCTGACAAGCATCACTATCCCCGAAGGTGTCACGTCGATTGGACAACAGGCGTTTGAATATTGTTCAAGTCTGACAAGCATCACTATCCCCGAAGGTGTCACGTCGATTAGAGAATATACGTTTTCCGATTGTTCAGCCCTGACAAGCATCACTATCCCCGAAGGTGTCACGTCGATTGGACAACGGGCGTTTTACGGTTGTAGAGGTTTGACAAGCATCACTATCCCCGAAAGTGTCACGTCGATTGGACAATAGGCGTTTTACGGTTGTAGAGGTTTGACAAGCATCACTATCCTCGAAGGTGTCACGTCGATTGGGAATGGGGCGTTTTCCGATTGTTCAAGTCTGACAAGCATCAATATCCCTAAAAGTGTAACATCAATTGGGAATGGTATATTTATGGATTGTTCATCGTTACACGAAATAACAGTAGATGATGAAAATTCTTATTTTACATCAATTAATGGTGTCCTTTACTCAAAAAATGTTACCAAAATATATTGTCACCCTGCCGGATTAAAGGAAACCACATTTACAATTCCTAAAACCGTCAGCTCAATAGAGCCTTGTGCATTCTTTGGTTGCTCAAGCCTGACGAATATAGATATTCCTTCGTCTGTAACAACTATAGGAGATGCAGCTTTTGGCTCTTGTACAAATCTAAAGGATATTGTTATCCCTGCAACTGTAACGGAAATTGGTTATTGCTTTGCTTTTGACTGTAATCTGCAATCTGTTTATATAGAAGATGGAATTACACCTTTAGAAATAATAAATAATTATCCAGATGTATTATTTGGTGGTGGAATAGATTGTAAGGAGTTGCATATTGGAAGGAGCTTGATTAAATCTTTAGATGACTATTATTATAATGAGTTTCGTATCCGTGAAACAGAAAAAGTTACGTTCAGTCAGTTCGTAACCTCTATCGACAACATCGGAATGGACAAGGCCAAAGATTTGAAAACCGTAATATCGCTCGGACGCATACCGCCGACAATAGCCGACGACTTTTTCTCCGTTGACCAATACAACGACGCAACGCTATACGTTCCCGAAGGTGCAATGCAGGCATACATGGAAGCTCCCGGCTGGCGGTTTTTCTACAACATCATGGAGGGTCTGCCGACGGGAATATCACAGGTGGAGAGCACAACCGACGGCATGACCGTAACCGCAGACAACGGATGTATTGTAATAAGCAATGCCCACGGTCTGGTTAATGTCTATGACGTATCGGGCGTATTGATAAACAGCGCAAATGCCGAAGGCAACGACCTACGGATAACCGTACCCGGCCACGGAATGTACATAGTAAAGGCTGAGGGCAAGACACTGAAAGTGGCGATGTAAAAGGATGAATAACATCAATTTGTTCAACAAAAATATATTAAAATTATGGCAGACAAAGATTTATACAACGTTCCAGATAATGCACCACAAACAACATCTCGGGTATATTGCAGAATGGCAACAACGTTCACAAGTGGGCCGCTAATACCTCATCCTATTACCATGTCTGAATGTGGACGTTATGGCGATTATTTTTTGTCCCTGTACCAGGAAGGTATCAACTTCATGAGATTTCGGTAGAAAATGAAAACATAAAAAGTTTCATTGAGGAGTTCAAACAAGACTATAAAAAGCGATAATATTGACGGATAACGCACTGAGATTAATTTCTTGGTGCGTTTTTTGTTTTTTCAGACTACTTTCTAAAAACGTCCACGCTTAGTATCATTATTTTTCATTGCAGAAAGTCATCCAAAGCGATAAAACGCGCCTGCCAAACCTCCAAATCCTAACTAATGAATGAAGACGATCGTTAATAACGATAAATCATGATCATTAGAAATTTATTGAGTAAGTTGACAGGTGAAGTAGAGTACCCTGAAGACCGTTTGGATTGTGTTTCTCCAGATGTAAACGTAAACAAAGAAAACACAGTAATAGTGCCGGACAAATTCAAGAGGGATATAGAAGCACTTGAAACTTACATCGGCAGAAAACTTGAAAGCGGACTCAGTATTAAGGTTGACTTGTCCGAGCTTCTTACTGTAATACCGAGGGACAGGAAAAGGACTGATGCTTATAAGACATTAGTAAAATACCTTAAGGACGAGTTCGGCATAACATTGACAATTAACTCTAAAAAGCAGAAAGGGGATATTCATGAAAGATGAAAAGGTCGGAAACGGCGTAAGAACCTGTAAACATTTTTCCACATCAACCAAACTTCTCGAATACGGTTTATTGGTGGAGAAAGAGTTTATCGACCATGAAAACGGGAACAGGCTAACAAGGCTTGGTTCCTATAATCACGAAAGCAAGAATAGTGGTTCAATAGAGTGCCAAGTCCATTAACTATGGATATGCAAAATGACAAAAAACAATGAATTACAAACAGATAAGAAATAAAAATCCAAGAATAACATGATGAAAATAAAAAGACAGAACGATAATAAAGCAAGAGTCATAATGAGCAATGGTGACATAAGAGAAGTAAAGTACAAGTCGGAGTTGCTTGACCGGATAAGGGAGGACCTCATTGCCATTGAAAACGAATCGTCGGGCTGTGACCAAGAATCTTTCACCGAGGATGACGTATGGTCGTTTTATGAGTACCTTTTAATGAGGCACAAGGACGACTGGGTGGTGATTGACGATATGAAGGATGACGACGAAGAAGTGGACTCAGACACAGAGGATTCCTATTATGAAGAAGAGTATTTTTATGAGGAGGAACATACTGTCAATGATGAATATGAAGATAAAACTGACTTATGAATATGAAGAAGCTGTTTAATATAAGTCCACTTTCTATTGGCGATGTATTTACGGTTGGCTTGAAAACCGGACTCTGCATTGGAACGACCTTGCAGGAAATACTTGGAATATGTCCGCGTGAGAAAGTCGTAGTGATGCTTACAAAGGGCTTACAGAATATTTGAAAAGAAGCTACGGAATAAATTTAAGAATCAAATAATAAAGACAAGATGAAGAAAATCTTTTTAGTGGCAAAGGTTCACGAGATGGAACCTACCACATTAGCGAGTGTACAACAGGAAATACAGAATGACTTGGACAGGTTTACTAACGGGCACAGGGTGGTTTTCTCTGTCGCCAATCCAAAGGAAAATGAATTCGAGTTCACTTTTCGCCGCACTTCGTCACAGAACTTGGGTGAGGAGGGTAAAATAAACTCCGCCGACGCATGGGCCATAACAGGTGACGGTTTTGACGGATTCAGTATGCCCGAACCATTGCCGAGTGCTCCGTTCGGAAGTTATTTCAACACATTCATCGGCATGGATGATTTTATTGAAAGCTACAAGAAGTCTGCAAGGAAGTTGGGTGCAAGCCGCATGAAGGACATCAAACTGGAGATAACCCCCGAGTATGTAAAGTTAAGGCTGGTATATTGACAAAATGTAAAAACGTAGTAAAAAGAACAACGTGCCGTCAGGAGTTACCCTCTTGGCGGTTTTTATTTTCTCCTTTCTTGAAAAATTACAGGCTATTTTATGATAACAATGTCGTTTTATTGCGCAAAATGACAAAAAGGGGAATCCAAAAGCCCTCAAATTCTTACCTGTGTGATAAACAAAAATATTATTAAAATTAAATCAAAAAGTAAAATGAAAAAAGTAACTATTATCCAAAGGATTAATTTTACAAAGTCAAACATGGCTTATGTGCCTGTGGAACAAGTAATTGACATCATACGGAAGGGAAATTTTACCTTGCATGACAACCAGTACGGAGATTACACTTTAAGACAGGCAGTGGAGTTCACCTGGAGTTTGAATACACATGCCGAGCAGCAGCAATGGAAGGCGAGACTGTTACCTGCCGTAGCGTATAACGGTATGTTCTCAGAGGTTAACAACAAAGGACTTACCTGTTATTCTAATATTACGGCCATGGACTTTGACGATATTCACAACTATGACGAAATGTACCATTTATGGAGAAGGCTTATAATAACTCCCTGCGTATATTCCGTTTTCGTTACTCCGAGCGGAAGGGGATTGAAGGCGTTGGTTCTTCACGACAACACAGACCCGGCAATGCATGGAGACTTGTACAACCAGCTATTGCAAATGTTCAATGTGGCAAGCAAGGATGTTAGCTGTAAAGACTTGGCAAGAAGAAACTACCTTAGCTACGACACGAACATATGGGTGAATCCTAATCCCGTGCCTTACCATTACGTACCTACAATAAAACCGATAATCCAAGTACAGCAAGTAAGGCAAGCACAACCTCAGAATCATTATGCCCAAACAGGAAAGAAAATATCTGACAGGAGCATAATAAGCATAATGAACTCTAATTGTAAAAAGAACCATCCTGAATACTGGCAGGAAGGACATAGGGCTTGCAGTATCTTCAAATTGGCCTGTTTATTCTGTAAGTGGGGAGTTGAAGAGGATTTGGCTTTGGAGTATTTTATCACAGGCTGGGAAAGCGAAACAATGACGGAAGATGAAATAACAGGTCATGTAACTAATGCCTATAAAACAGAGAAAGACAACTTCGGTACTGTTGATTTTACGTTTTACAAATAACATGACAAAAAACATTGCAAAAGATGAAGTTCAAAGTAAACCGAAGGCAGGTATGTCATGTAATGGTAAAAAACAATAGGATAACCAACTCATGCGGCGTTGGCCTACATCTTACGAAAGAAAAAGAAGTGCAGGATTTTTTCCATAAATTAGGGGTGATACTTATATATGCAGGATATTTGGAGATAAAAGGTTGCATACTGTTAACCATGAAAAGACTAAGGTGCAGCTTTTTTTAATGAAATACAGGTCGATACTTAAATACAATGAAATCCAATGGTAAAACAGTTGCATCCTGTTAACTTTGAGTTCGTTAATGTGCAGCTTTTTTATGGATGGAACAAATATAAACACCAAGTCAAAATACAAGCCACAACATCCTTTTTCTTTCGTTTGCAGTAGGCTTGCGCCACATGAGCAAATGAACAATAAATTTAACTTATAATGATTATAACTTAAGGATAAGTAAAAATGAGAAAAACAAAAATTACTTTGAAGAATAATAAAAGAACAGGAGGAAAACAATGAGCGTAAATATGACACCAAGATATATGCCCAAAGGTTGCAGGTACATGAGTGAAGACCAAACACTTCTTCCTTACTTGCAACAATTCAATAAGTTCATACTAAACAAGACCGTTACAGGATGTGGAGGAACATCGTTATTCTTAAATTCAAGTATCGACGTAGTAATAATATCCCCACGCTTGCAGGCGCTGAAGGACAAGCACGAACAACATCCCGGCACTTTTCTCTTCCACTCTCCCTATACCAACAACGGGAAAAGGACGGATGACATAAAGAGGTTGATGTCGGAGTTGAACAGCTACATCAATACTCACGGAAACAACCCTTTCATGGTATGTAACCCTGCAAAGATACTCGTGACACTCGACTCATGCGACAAGGTGATTGACGTATTGAAAAAGAACGTTGCTGTCGATAAATTCCTTTTCGTTGTTGACGAGTTCCAGTGTCTCATGGGTGACGCTACGTTCAAGGGGACGACAGACATGAACTTTCTCATCCGTCTTGACAGCGAGGCAAAAAACATCTGCTACCTTTCAGCGACACCGATACAAGACAGGTATCTTGATTTCGTTCCGCAGTTCAAAGGCCTTCCGTACATAAAGCTCGAATGGGACCAAGCCGTGCTTGAAGAACCAAACGTCAGGGAGATACAGATGAAGAAGGACGAGAGCGCGGAGAAAATCTGTAGTAATATAATCCGTGACTTTAAGACTAACGGGTATTTTGCGAGGAAAGTGGTAAACGGACAAGTTGTTTATTCAACAGAAGCCTGCATATTCCTTAATGAAGTACGGTCAATCATAAACATAATCGTGAAGAACAACCTTAAGCCCGACGAGGTTACGATATTGTGCTCCGACGGTAAGGTATCAGGATTACCAAAGGGCTTCAAGGTTGGAGGACTATGTACTGACAGGGACAATCCACGTAACAAAACCTTCACGTTCTGCACCAAGGCGTCGTTCGAGGGAGTCGACTTTTATTCAACAAACGCCATGACCTACGTATTCATAAATGCCGGGAAGGAGTGGCAGACCTTGGACATAATGCTTGACATACCACAGATACTCGGAAGGCAAAGACTCGACATAAACCCTTTCAGACACGATGCGGTCATATATTACAAGACAAAACCGGACTGCCTTTCGGAACAAGAATTCAGGTTGCAACAAAAGGCGATGGAACTTGAAACAGAACAATTCATCAACGGCTTCAACAACGCTCCTGACTCGATGAAGGAAAGACTGATAAAATTAGTACGTGACAGGGCCGAAGGCAAGAAGTTCGTTGACGATTATGTTGACGTATTGCAGGTGAACGGAAGGCAGACACTCGGGATAAACACTCTCGTACAGATGGCGATGTGGAACAAATGGCACCAGCGCAGCCACTATTACAACAATTCATGCCAGCTGATGGCAAGCATACAGTCGGCCATAGCGAAGAACGTAAAGCCGAATGAAGTAAAGAACTTTGAGGCATGGTATTACTCGGCAAAAGACAATGACAGGCTCAAAGGCTATTCGGACTTCCGCAAAACGAACCAAAAATGCGCCCCGTTTATCCTGCAAAACCCGTTCATCGACATACATTATCACGATTGGTATGACAAATTGGGCTACGATGAACTTGCCCGACTTAATTTCGATGAACAGAAAATTGAGCAAGAATATGACTATCACTGCAATCACGGGCCGATAATACAGAAGTGCAGGGAAACGTTCACGGTCGGAAACTTTTACACTAAGCCCGAGGTGAAGAATATACTACAACAAATCTATGACGGTCTTGGTCTTGTGGGAAAGAAGGCAAAGGCAAACGAGCTTGAAGTGTACATGAATGTCAAGGAACGTATGATTACCGATGACGAAGGCAACAGAAAGGAAGGTTACGAAATACTGCCGTAATTTAACCGTGTTGTAAAAGGCCGTAAACCGCATTGTAAAAGACCGCAAATTACCCTCCGTTTGACCGCCTTTCACCGTACAATATGCCATATATTGCAAAATTAGGGGTGTAAATTGCTAATTTATATAATTTAGATGTTGTTCAATGGAGGTAAAATACTGTGTAACAATGTATTAAGTCGGGAAGTAAAGACAGATAACATTGACACTTTACACCATATTTACACTCCCTCTGAATGACAGTTTACACCCCATGAGAAACAAGTCTACACCCACAAAAAGGACACGAAAAAGCCACCCAATAGAGGGTGGCAATTTATTTTTTCAGGCACTGATACGTCCCTCTTCTTTTAACCTATTAATCCATCTTGTTATTGTCTTCCTGCTAAGGCCAAGTTTTTGTCCGATTGCACTCGGACCTTTTCCCTGGTTATACAACTTTATTATCTCATTTTGGATATCCGTAGTGACTCTTAAGTTCGGCTGGTGTTTTTTGCCCTGTGTCAGTTTACCTTGTATATGGCTTTGTCTTGCAGTCTTTTTAGGCGTATTCTGTTGATGGGGACATTTGGGACTTTTAGAGGTAAAGTATGTTTTTGGTATATATGTATCCACTGCATCCGATTCATCCTTTATGTCTTTCCTGTCACAATACTCAAAATGCAAATAAGGAATTTCCACACGCTTTAGAATTATGAATTTGTCCTGTAAGGAGTTCGGCTTTCGGCAAAACTGTATTTTTAACTGTTTGTATTCACGTCCAAGGTCAGTCGGCAAAAGTTCCACTACCGTTGTTGACAAGTTCAGGATTTGTGACGAACCCTTTATGTTTTCGTTCTTCTTGCCCGGTGCCGTTTTCGGAGTATGAGTCACTATGATAAATGTCGCGCTGTAACCTTTGGCCTCAAATTCGGACTTTATCATTTTCTGCCGAAAGAACATCCTGTCTATATTCTGTTTGGAGTCATTCGGGATTATGTTTGCCAGGTTGTCTATGCATACCACTACGTCAGAATTATGTTCCCTTGCACGGCGTTCAATATCGTCAAAAAGCGCGTCAACGGAGGTAAATGTCCCACGTACAATAGACAGATTGTTGGGGTAAGATGGAACTTGGGAATTGCTCTGTCCTTTTGGGCTTGCCAGTTCTTTTTCTTTATACCGGTTCTGTAAATCACGTATTGAGGACTCTGAATCATAATATATTACACGTGTCGGACGCTGCGTATGCGTGATATTCTCATTCTTGAACAACTTCGATTTCATGCCGTTCGCAATATCTATACACATCCCCATGGCAAGAGTGCTTTTTCCTTCTTTCGCGTTGCTGTATAAGGTCAGACAGTCTCCCTTGCCCAATATTTCTCCGCATAATTGTGAGGACTCAATGCTTTCACTCGGCTTTGAGCATATCTCGTTTAATGTCTCAGCATCTGAATATAGACTTACAGTCCTTCCATTTTGCCGCTGTTCGAGTTTTTCTTCTGATTCATTCTCAACACACGGATTTTTACTTTCAAAATTCTCCACATTTTGCTCTCTACTGTCCTTATTAAAAAAGTCTTGAATAAAAATACTCACACCAACTGCGACTAATAAATATAGTGGCACATTATTGTCTTTATTGTTTTTTATTGACCGATAAGCACAATAACCTCCACAACCTACTAAAATAGAGGCGATACCAATTTTTACTGTATCTTTGAATGGGCTACAACCTTTATAATAGATTTTATATCCACGTATATTTGTACCCATTTCCGTATATGTATTTTCTTTTTTCATGGTCGTTAATTTGGATTTGTTATTAACAATAAAGCAACCTTCATACCCAAAAAAAATAACAATGAAAAATATAATAAAAAATATAATAAGGCATCTAAGAGCCTGACAATTTGACGTTTTTCACTGCCATTTTTGACCTTATGTCATTTTGGCGTATTCTATAAAACAATGGAATATGTTCATTCTTTTCAAGTAGTGTATGTAAAAAGATTATATGTTTCTAAAGGGCTTATGTTTGCATGACAACTATTGTTTTTCTTATAAAGATATTACATGAACATTAATCTCTTATTGAACAAAAAATCATGTAAATAAATACGCTTATTTAAATTACAAAATGTCTACTGCTATTTATTTAGCAAACAATATATACCCAAAAACAAAGGAATTTTTATCAATTAAGAAACAGTTATTTATCGCAATTCTAATTGTAGGTGTGCAATAACATATATAGGACATTTACCAAACAACCATTAGACGTTGAAGCAATTGGCCAAGACCTTAAATGTCCACTTAAATGTCCCACACAAGAAGAATGGACATTTGCTGAATATCAGGCAGTTACGCCATGTCTTGCATAGGACATTTGAAACTGTAATAATATCGCTTTTTATCCTCTGAACACATATTTTACGACCTTTGCGTTGGCCTTGTTCTCGTTAACGAAGTTGCGCTCAATGTAAATATCAGTTACCCTCATCGATTCGTCCACATGGTTGAGGGCTGCATGGACTGTGTACTTATTAATGCCGACTTTGTTTAAGGCTATTGTCGCCCATGAATGCTGCATCATAAAAATACATTAAAGCAGATGGCTCATTGCTTCGTCTATTTGTTCATTATTAAAACTGTCAAGATAGATTTGGGTTATACGTTCAGAACTGTGTCCTAAAGATTCACTTATAATGGATGTTGAGACACCGGCCCGTTTCAGTACTGTTGCGTATGAATGTCTTGCAACATAGGTCGTGAGAGGTATGGAAAGGTTTAATACCAGACCTATTTCTTTTAAGTGCTTGTTGAGCTTAGCCAATACTTTATGTAACCTGTTCGCGACTTGTATTTCTGTTTTGTGGTATGAAGTCAATATCGGGAATAAGTATTCAGAATTTACGTTTCTGTATTTATTGATTATTGCCATTGCCTGTGGTTGGAGAGGTATGTTTATCAGCTTTTTTGTTTTGTTTCGGTAATACACGACGTGCCCTTCAATTATGTTGTTACGTTTCAGCTTTGCAATGTCTATAAAGTTAATCCCGGCTGTGAGGTATGAAAACGCGAAGACATCAACTGCTAAACGTTCCATTGCCGACTTTCCTTGATATTGCATAATCCTTAATACATCATCCTTGCTTATAGCCCTCTTAATTGTTTGCTTGTTCAGCTTTGATACTTTATAAGCGCGAAAAGGATAGCAATCATTCTTAATGGCTTGTTCGGTTATGGCCAAATTGAATATTGCCCTTAAATGTCTCACACGTGTACTTATAGTATTTACAGACAAACCATTTTTCTTTGCCCACGTTTCATATTTCTTAAGCCATGTCGCGTCTATGTCAGAAAACGCCATGTCAAGATGTCCGTTGAATTTGATGAAGGAAGAATACGAAACCTTAAACATCCCTGCATACCTTACCCTACCTTCTTTTTTCAAGTTTGTAATGTATGACAAGAAATACTCACCGACAGTCTTTTTCTTGTTGTGTTTTGATTTTGTGGTTTCAATCAATGTAGTTGCAGTAAAATCTTTTCCGGCTATCTTCTTATCCAGCACCGCCTTCTGTATTTCGCAAATTTTCTCATTTATGACAATACATATTCTTTCACGGTTGGGGCATTGTGGCTTGGGTGCATTATTCCTGAAATCCCACAGCTCTTCCTTTATAGATATACCAAGACTTACATACTTTTTCCTGCCGTCTTTGCATATACGTATCATCAACGGTTTTTCGCCATTCGCAAGAGTTTTACATTTGTAGCATACGGCTTTCACTGTTTCGCTCATTCCATTTTGGTTTAACTCTTGGTTTAACTCATGGTTTAACTTTGGCGGGAAAACAATATGTAAAAACAAAACAGGCAGTCATCCGTTTAAAGATAACCGCCTGATTTTCAATGGCTTAATAAGTGATCCGTTTGGGGCTCGAACCCAAGACCCCAACATTAAAAGTGTTGTGCTCTACCAGCTGAGCTAACGGATCTGATTATTCATTACGTTCGTAAAGCGAGTGCAAAGGTATGCTTTTTTCTTGTAATGACCAAATTATTTGCCGTCTTTTTGCCTTTTTTCTTCATTTTGGCTTGGTGCAACACTTTGATTTACGGCGGTTTTATATGTTGATGATTGCGTTTGGGGCGAAATGTCTTTATCTGGAACTGCTGGTTCGTCAATATTTTCTTTTGTTATATAACGCTGGTAGTATGCTATGATGAGTGTCGTTAGAGGTAGGGCGATGATGAGTCCTATGAAACCGAGCAAGGCACCCCATACAGAGAGCGACAATAAGATTACTGCAGGATTGAGGCCCATTGCCTTGCCCATTATTTTTGGGGTAAGCACCATGTCGGTTATTATTTGTACGATGACGAATACTCCTGTTGCCGATGCGAAAATCACCCAAAAGTTCTGGCCCGTATCGGCGGCCTTGAGTAACGAAAGTATTACCATAGGGATGAATGCCAGACCGTGGACGTAGGGAATGAGGCTGAGTATGCCTATCAGTATGCCGAGTCCGATTGCCATGGGGAATCCTATGATGGTAAAGCCTATACAGAAAAGTATTCCTATGCATAATGCCACGAGGCCTTGTCCACGGATGTAGCTGTTCATCTCGCGTTCGACGTCGTTTATAAGCGCATGCCAAAACGGCCGGTTCTTTTTGGGGAAAATCTTGATGAATCCGGAAGCGAGCCTTTCATAATCAAGGAGTATGAAGAAGAGGTAGAGCAGGGTGATAAGCGACGCCACAATGCTTAGGATGACGTTTGCCGTTTGTCCTATTACTGAAAACACTTTCGGCATGGCTCCCTTTATGGCTTGGACTACATCCTCCTGTTGCATGAATTTCTGGATTTCGTCCTTGTATTCATTCAGCCATTGCTGTATAGCTACGGGGAAGTTGTTTATGTGCGTCTTTTGGTGAAGGTAACGGGATATTACCTCGCTTAGCTTGTCAAACTGTTCAATCATTGGCGGCACAATTAGGTAAAAGATACCACCTATTACGGCAACGATAAAGACAATTGAGATTATGATCGACAGCACCCTTGTGGGTACGTGCATCTTGTATTGCACAAATTTCACGATTGGGTATATCATGTAAGCCAGTAGCCATGCCACGAAAAACGGCAGCAGCACACTGCTGAGGTAATTCATAAGAAGCAGTACTATGACCACTACCACAGCCGTTAACGACCATCTTATGAATTTGTCGAATGTTATCTTTTCTTCAAGCATAATTCAGTTAATCCATAATTTAATTTATGTTGCCGGCGCACTTGTTTTTCTTTATCTTATCATTGTTTGTTTCCTGCCTGCAATCGGGCTTCCTCTTCCGTCGCTTTTCGGTAACATTCACGGCATAACGGCTCGTATTCGCTTTGCTCCCCAAGCATTACTCTTTTGCTGTTGGCGACAAGCCGGTGGCTTGCATAAGCAACCGAACCGCACCTTACGCATATTGCATGTACTTTGGTTACCTCGTCGGCAACGGCGCATAGGGCCGGAATCGGACCGAACGGTATGCCTTTATAATCCATATCCAGGCCTGCGACGATAACCCGCACGCCTCTATTGGCCAAGTCATTGCATACATCTACCAGGCCATCGTCGAAAAACTGCGCTTCGTCGATGCCAACAACTTCTATGTCGGAAGACAGCAGCAGTATTGATGACGAGGAGTCCACCGGTGTGCTCGGTATTGAGTGGCGGTCATGGCTAACCACTTCATCATCGGAATATCGTGTGTCTATGGCCGGTTTGAAGATTTCCACTTTTTGCCTTGCGAATTCGGCACGTTTCAATCTTCTTATAAGCTCTTCCGTCTTGCCGGAAAACATTGAGCCACATATCACTTCTATTCTTCCCGGGCGGTGCGTCTCACCTGTAAAATTATTATCCATTTCGGCGCAAAATTACAAAGACGTTTTAAAAATTGCAAAGAAATACGCCGTTTTTTTGTCGTAGATGATTATTTACCTATATTTGTACCGAAATATGGGCTTATTGTATATCGTGCCCACGCCGGTGGGTAATCTTGAAGACATGACGATGAGGGCTGTGCGAGTGCTGAAGGAGGCAGACCTAATCTTGGCTGAGGACACCCGTACGTCGGGCGTCCTGCTAAAGCATTTCAATATCAGCAACAAGCTCATGTCGCACCATAAGTTTAACGAACACGGCACTTCCGCCTCAATCGTAGAGCGTCTCAAGGCAGGAGAGACCATAGCCCTTATTAGCGATGCTGGCACTCCTGGGATAAGCGATCCTGGCTTTTTCCTTGTGCGTGAAGCCGTCAATGCGGGTATAACCGTGCAGTGCCTCCCTGGAGCCACGGCTTTTGTTCCGGCCTTGGTGTCGTCGGGCTTGCCGTGCGACCGCTTTTGTTTTGAAGGATTCCTGCCGCAGAAAAAGGGGAGGGCTACGCTTCTCGAAGCACTGCGTGACGAGCGCCGTACCATGGTGTTTTATGAATCTCCTTACCGGGTATTGAAAACACTCAAGCAGTTTGCTGAATATTTCGGTGAAGATCGCCGTGTAAGCGCTTGCCGCGAAATATCAAAGATACATGAGGAAAGCGTACGTGGAACGCTTGCCGAAGCCATAGCGCATTTTACGGAAACAGCTCCACGCGGAGAATTTGTAATAGTGGTGGAAGGGAAAAGTAAGCTTGAAGACGGGAGAGGGAAAGGAAACGGTAAAACGACGAAAGACCGTGAATGACACAACATCCCGTTTTCCGCTCAGTTGCCCTTTGGACTTTCAATATAAAGAGAAACTAACGTAAAACTATCGTATATGAAGAAAGTATTATTTTTAGCGGCATGTATATTTACGCTTGTCGCATGCAACAACGGTAAGACCTCGTCGTCAGACCTTCCACAAGAGAGCCGTGCCGACTCATTGCAGAAGGTTCTCGAGCAGAAAGACAACGAAATCAATGACATGATGGGGATACTCAACGAGGTGGAGGAAGGATTCCGCCAGATTAACGAGGCCGAGAATCGTGTAAGCGTGGCAAAGGACGGCGAAGGAGCCAACCGCCAGCAGCAAATCCGTGAGAACATGCAGTTCATCCAGCAGCGTATGGCTGAGAACCGCGAGCTTTTGTCAAAATTGCGCCAGCAGGTAAAGAGCGGTTCAATAAAGAGCGAGCAGCTGCAGAAGACAATCGAGGACCTTACGCGCCAGCTTGAGGACAAGGACCATCAGATAAAGGACCTGTATGCCCAGCTCGAGGCAAAAGACATACACATTGAAGAACTTGACCGCACGGTCACCACCCTTAACAAGAACGTAAGCACATTACAGGACGACAACGCCAAGAAGGCCAACACCATCAACGCCCAGGACAAACAGCTTAACACGGCATGGTACGTCTTCGGTACGAAGAAGGAACTGAAGGAACAGAACATACTCGTAAAGGGTAAGGTTCTCCAGTCAAACTTCAACAAGAGCTATTTCACCAAGTGTGACATTCGCACCCTCAAGGCACTTAAGCTCTATAGCAAGTCGGCAAAACTCTTGACCATGCACCCGTCAAGCAGCTACAAACTTGAGCGTGACGCGCAAGACCAGTATATCTTGCACATCACCAATCCGCAGCTCTTCTGGAGCACGAGCAAATACCTTGTCGTACAAGTGAAATAGCGAAAGCCGTGAGCCGCAAGGCTAAGGCGCGTTATTTAGAATAATTGAGCCGCGACACCGTTCAACCGGTTGCCGCGGCTCTTTTCAGTTTTTTATGTCATATAATCTAGTCCGCTATGGTTTCATGCTGATTGCGGCCTGGTCTGTGCCTGTTATGCACACGTAATTGTCATACCATTTTTGCGGATGGCGTTCGTTCGCTTCGTATGCAGTCTCGAAATGTCGGTATAGGTCTTCATATTTTATTCCTTGCCTTATAATTTCTTTTAAGTCGCGTGTGCTCAGCGGTATAATCTTCATCCCTTCAACGTATTTGTCCGGATTGGTCGGGCAGCAATACAGTGAGTTTTTCCTGTTCATGAAGTCACTTATTACGTTTACGTTCAGGTTGGTTGTCACAAATACACAATAGCTGTTAGTGTTTCCCGTCCGTAGCAGATGGTTGCCCAAGTGTCTGGACACGGGTTCCATTTCCATGCGCCTTTGGTTTGTCTTGTCCGTTAACGTAGCCTCCAGCAAGAGGGAATGGCCCGGATATGCGGGCACGGCCGGATATTCCCATACGATGTCGGCCTCGCCGCCCGCCGCATGTGTTACTGGCAGCAGGTTTGCGTCAAGGGACAGTTTTAGGTAGTCAAGGATTTTCCCTCTCCTTCCGCTCACCTTGTACCATATTATTCCAAGCACATATTCAAATATTGTGGGTACGTCGGCGTTGTCGGTGACTATGCGGTTTATGTTCGCGTCGTTGCGTTTGTCGAAGGCGTCGAGCAATGTCAGTAAAGTGTTGTTCTGGAAGTGCGTGTCAATCATCTTGTTGAAGCGATCGTACCTTATTTTGTCGACTTCGTCGAACGCCTCTTCTATTGTTTGTATGTCGGTTCCGAGTTCACTGCTTACGCCGTCAATGATGTCCTTTTCGTTAAATACAAGCGTTTCGCATATTTCGGCCAAGCTTGTTTTCCGTTCCAGCAAGTGGCATTTCCTGTAAGCCTGTTTGTATAATTCGTCTATAGAGGATGCGAATAGGTGCTTCGGTACAATGTCAAGCTTTACTTGTTTGTCGTCGAATATGAAGCAGTTTGTTAATCCCAGGTAGCGCTTGTTGAGGTCTTGGTAGTCTTCCAATGTGGCTTTGGCCTTAAACAAGTGCATTGTGACAAAGAAGAATGCGTTGAAGTCTTTTTCAGTATATGTCGCGCTAACGGGAAGCGGGCGTAAGTTTCCTTCAGGATTATTTTTCACCCTGGCGGCAACGGGCGATTTGAATAGCATTGTCTTCCATTTTATAGATATGGATTGCTGGAACTTTTTGAGACTGTCAAACATCGGTATAATCCTTGACGTGTCCCCTTCCATGTACACGGAGTGCATTTCTTTGTATAGGGTAACGTAACTCCTGTCGTACGCCGCGCTTTTGCGGTTCATGCTGACGGAGAGCAGCATTTCTTCCGAGAACGGCATGTTTGCAAATCGTCTCAGCCCTTCGGCGTAGTTGCTTTTCGACATCATCACTTCCGTTATCACCTGGTTAATCGTCACTTCACGGTTGCGCAACCTGTGGGTAAGGCTTATGATGTGTTCAGTTGAATGCCAGTCGGTGCATAAAGGCATGAGATAGCAAAACTCGTTATGGCTTAGATAGTCGAGTCTTGACAGCAGGTAGAGTATCACAATGAGCGGCCTTACTGTCTGTCCGTTTATTTTTTGGCTCAGTTTCAGCAGTTGTTCAAGGTACAGCATGCTGTCCATGGATATGCCTATCGGTGTCTTTTCGTTGTACCGCAGGCTGGTCGACAGTTCGAGCAGGTACCTGCCGGCTTCGGTCAGGCGGTGGTTTTCGTTGATCAGCCCCATGTCATACAGTCCGCTGGTCTTCTCCCTCGCGGTCTTGTATTTCCGGCTCCAGGGCTCGCCGCCTTCCATGAATCCGTTGTCTACCAGGTAGTCGTAGTATCTCACCTTGATTTCGTATATGTCATTTTGGCCGGGCGCCATGTATTTCTTTTCCCATCCTTGCGAGGCGTTCTCGGGGTCTTTCCAGAAAGCGTCAAGCAGGGCGAGCTGGCGCTCGGTCTTGTAGTTGAACTCTTTTGTGCGGAATGACGTGGTGCCGAGTTTCCACATGAATGACGTGTACGGTATCTTCTTGTATTCCATATCCGGTGATGCTAAAAGTTGGTAATCAATACTTCCTTGGAGTCGGCAGCCCTGGATTTCTTCCGGTAGTTGCTGTAGTGGTAGTCCATGAACAGCTCATGCGTTCGGTACCGGTTGCGCCCGAGCCAGTCCTGCAGTATCACGTTGCGCTTGCCTTCGTGCTCAAGGACGTTGGACAGGGCAAATCTTAGTCCACGGGCGTTGAGCCTGTCGAGCAGCGCCAGCAGGTCTTGTTCGTCTTTTGCGGTCCATCCGTCTTTCTCGTTGTACGTCGCCGTCGTGATGAGGTATGGCGGGTCGCAGTATACGAGGCTGCGCTCCGTAAGCCTGTCGAAGTTGAAACGGCGGAAGTCCTTGGTGCTGAACTCGCAGTCCTGGGCGCGCAGGGCTTTCATGAACCGTATGAGCTTGCCCTCAATGGCGGTGTTGAAGTCGCGTTTGCCTACCGGCAGGTTGAACGTTCCGTTATCGTTGAAGCGCATTTGGTTGTTGAATCCGAACACAATCAGCGTGTACAGGTATATGTAGTACTGGTTGTCTTTCTTCGGGTAGGAGTTGAACCGCTCGCGCAGCTGCAGGTACTTGTCCCTGTTATACACCGACACGCCAAGGTTGGCGTCGCCGCCGTAATAGGCGAAGTTATGGTCTCGTGTGCGGCTGAGGCCGAACTCGTCGACGAGAGCGTTGACACGTGCCACCATCGTGTCGGCGTTCAGGCGCCTTAGCGTCTTCAACAGGCCTATCAGGGGCTTTGATGTGTCGTTGTATATAGTGTGTCCTGCGTTGACGTTCATGCCTACGTTGCACCCGCCGCAGAACAGGTCGACGAACACGTCAATGCCGTCCGGTATGTAAGGCAATATCTGGTCCAGTATCCTTGCCTTGCCGCCGATGTAGTTCAGCGGCGACGATATGTAGTTCTTTACCTGTTTACGCTGCATAGGAATAGCCTTTCCTGGTTGTCCTTGTTGAGTTCGCTCTTGCCCGCGTCAAAGCCTCTGTGGCTCATGTTGAACACCCTAACCTCGCCGCGCAGCGACATAATACTTATTATCTCCTCGTCGGAAATCTTGGCGTTCGAGCGGCATTGCAGCTTCTTGCCGTTGTTGTTGTACGACAGGAGGATGTACCTGCAGCGCAGTTTCATGACAAGTTCCTCGAGCGCTTCGGCAGCCTCGGCGCTCTTGCAGTACCTGCTCTTCATGGTGCTCCTGTCCATCTTGCGCGCTACGCCGAACACTTCGGGCTGGCGCCATTGCGCCACGTTCTCCAGCAGGTGGTACGTGTCGCAATACTGGCGGCTGTTGTACGGCGGGTCGAGATAGGCCACGTCGGTCTCCTCACGGTCGGCTATGGTGTTTGAGTCGGCGCAGTAGATGCGGTTGTCAGGGTTCATCGGCGCGTCGTTCTGCGGCATGCGCAGCTCGAGCGCGCCGTCGTACTTGCCGTCGCGGATGAAGGAGTCGTAGTGTCCGCACGTGTGGCTTATCCTGTCCATGGCGTAGATGAGCGACGTTATGATGGAGGCTCGCTCGCGTCTGTTTATTTCACGGTTGGCGTAGCGTGTCTCCACGTCGTCTCGGATGAATCCTATTTTGCGGCACGTTGCAGTGTTGAAGTAAGTGTCAGAGAAGTTGCGCGACATGTAGTTGTCCTCGTTAGAGGCGTCATAGGCGTTATAGTAGTCGAGCAGGCGCGCCAGCCGTTCACGGTCGACAGGCTCGGGCGAGAACCAGCACAGCGCGGCAAGATAGTTGCTGTACATCATGTCGCATACTACAAGGCGCTTGTCGGTAAACGCCGAGGCCACGCTGCCAGTGCCCGAGAACACGTCGAAAAATGAGCGTACGCCTTCGCAGTTGCCTTCAACAACGCTTCTTATCCACCCAAGCAACTTGTATTTGTTGCCCAAATAGCGCCGGTTACTTATATTGAACGTTTCCATCATATAGTCGAGTCATGGGCAAGCATACCAAGCCGGGGTTGTCGCTTGCGCCCTAATGTACGGTAAATATTGTTCAAAATTACAAAGAAAAAAACTGTCATGCAAATTTTACGTACGCAAAATCGGGTTTACATGTGGCGAGTCCGTCGGCCGCCGCAGTGACCCGAGACAACGACCAACGGTTGGATACTTGGATATCACGCCTGTAAAACGCCGTCTTCCGTAATATGAAAGACGGCATATCGCCACGTAAAAGGCCGTAAACGGGGAGCTAAAAGACGGCCTTTTGGATTTGAAACGGAAACTTGCCGCTACGCTTGCGGTTAACATACATATTCACTATCCATATGGTTGATTGTAAGTAAACAGGCATATAATACTTACGGTTTTTACCCTCGGTAATACGTTCTCGCGCCGTCCGCCACCCACTCTTTACAAAAATATTTAGGGCAAAAACGTAAAAAGGACGATTAAAATTTGCTTATTTCATAATAAGTATGTACTTTTGCAGTCGCTTATGGAAACGGGATTTAGCGCAGTTGGTTAGCGCACGCGTCTGGGGGGCGTGAGGTCGCTGGTTCGAGTCCAGTAATCCCGACCAAGCAGTAAGGGCCCGGAACTTGGTAAGAGTTCCGGGCCCGTTTTTTATATTGCGGCAAGACAAAAAGCTTGTTTACGGTATATTTTATTTTGCTTTTAAGCTGTTTTGCATTATCTTTGCACTATAGAGACGTTGTGTGTGCCTCGGTTAGCGTGCATGACGGCGATGGATAAAAACCGTAAGTGTCATGAAAAAACTGTTAGCCATATTCTTGATTGCGCTTGTTGTCGCTGGCTGTGACGGAAGGAAATCGGCAGAGGAACTGTTCGGGCAGACGGCATCGGGGGTGGTAGTGGTGCTCAACAAGTATTATTATGAATTGAAGTTGCCCGCTGGCGGCTCACTCTATTTTACCGGGCTTGACGAAAACGGTGACATAAGCGGCCTAACAGCTGACGAGGATGAGGCTCGGGCAAACCGCAGCATGCTTACAGGCACTGCTTTTTTTATCGGTAGTGACGGCACAATGATGACTAACCGTCACGTGGCCAGTCCCGGAATTGACGCCGTGACTGCACGCCGCAGCATGATAAAGATATTGAGACTGATGAAGATGTACATCTCTGAGGAAATGACTTCATTGTCGCAACAGTACGCCGTGCTTGAAAGCCAGAAGGCCGACTGTGTTTATACCGACTATTACGGTAATGTATATTCGGACCAGAATAGGTTGGACGAGATTAACGCCAAACAGCAGGATTTAAGCCGAAGGTTTGACGCTCTGGGGCAGTCGGCTGGCGAGATTGATGACAACATAGACCCTGAGGGCATTAAGATTAACACCGTGTGTGAGCTTGGCGTAGCATATAATAACACGTTTGTGACGACAGACAAGGATTTTGTGGAGAAGAATCCTTGCGTTGTAGTGCGCATATCGGACAAGGAGGACGTTGACCTTGCTTTGCTGCAGCTTAAAAACAAGAAGACGCCCGAGGGGGCTCATGTGTTCACTATAAAGGGAGACGGCGATGACGATGGGCTGTTGACGAAACTGTTTGGCGGTTCGGGTAAGAATGCTCCGCTGAAGATAGACCAGCAGTTGTATATGCTCGGGTATAATGCCGGCCTTGTGTTGGCCAATACCCGCCAGGGGATTAAGGTCCAGATGACCAGTGGCAAGGTTACACAGCTGCCTGACGGGCAGCGCCTGCTGTATAGCATTCCTGCCCTGCAGGGGTCGAGCGGCAGTCCGGTAATTGATGAATACGGCGACGTGGTGGCCGTCAACTTTGCCAAACTCGGCACTACGGATAATTTCAATTTTGGCATTCCTGTAGAACGTATACGGGAATTCATAAGGAAATAATCATTGTATATCGTTTGTCGACGTGCCCAAGCGCTGTTGAGATGTTTCTCGGCGGTAGGCGACATAAAAAAGGCACATGCCCTTTGTGGGTATGTGCCTTTTATTCATTCAACGTGGATGTTACCACATCTTGCTTATGAGGCCAAGCTTTGTATCGTTGATGAACTCGATGATGTGGCGTATTTCGGGGCCATCAGGCACCTGTTCCTTAACCTGTCTTACGGCGTCGAACACGCTGGTCTGGCCGTGGAATACAAGGCGGTAGGCATTGGCGATGTGGTCTTGAACCTTCTGTGATACTCCGTGGTTGGACAGTATTGAGGCGTTGATACCGCCGTACTTTACGGGATTGTCGCTGGCAATGATGTACGGCGGCACGTCACGGCTGATGCGGCAACCGCCTTGTATCATTGAACCGCGGCCAACACGCGATCCGGCGTTAGCGATGACGTTGGACGAGCAGATTACTGCGTTTTCGAACAGACAGTCGCCGGCTATCTTTGTACCGTAACCGAACACGCAATCATCAGCAATCTTTGTGTCGTGTGATACGTGCACGCCTTCCATAAGGAAGTTGTTATTGCCGATGTATGTCTGGCCGTCGCTGAAAGTTGCACGGTTGATAACGACATTCTCGCGTATGATATTGTTGTCGCAAATCACGAGCAGGGAGTTGTCGCCCTTGTAGTTGAAATCCTGTGGCATAGCTCCGAGTACGGTGTTCTGGAACACCTTGTTGCCACGTCCAAGACGGGTCCCGTTCATTATGCTAACGTAAGGATAGATGACGCAGTCGTCGCCAATCTCAACGTCTCCCTCGATGTAGGCGAAAGGATAAATCGTAACGTTTTTCCCGATTTTCGCCTTCGGGTCTATTTCTGCTTTTGGACTTATCATATTGTTTAATTTTAATCGGTTATAAGGTTGTGGGTTTTACGGTTATACGGTTTGGGTTATTATGTGTTCATAAAGACTTTTATGCTTTCTCCGTACAACACTATGACCGCATAACCGCACAACCCCATACTTTAATCCCTTCCTCCGCCGAGGGCGTAATAGAGGTTCACGACAGCCTGCATCTTGTAGAAGTCGTCCTGTACCTTTGACAGTTCAGCATTGAGCAGTGACTGCTGCGCCGTTATAACCTCGAGATATGTGCTGCTGCCCATATTGAAGAGGTCCTTGGTGTACTGGACATTCTTTGTCAGGCTTTCTACTTGTTTCTCTTCAAGCTTGCTCTTTTCGTCAGACGAGTTGTAGAGCACGAGGGCATTGCTTACTTCAGAACCTGCCGAGAGCACGGCGTTCTGCCAAGTGTTGTAGGCTTGTTCCTGCGTTGCCTTGGCAACCTTGAGCTGCGCAACAAGCTGTCCGTTCTGGAATATCGGCTGGACGAGGCTTCCTATTGCGCTAAGCAACCACTTACCTGGATTGACGATACCAGAGCCTGAACTGTTTGTGACCGCTCCAGAGCCGCTAATCGTTATATTCGGATAGAACTTTGAACGGGCAGCCTGAGTATCGTAGAAGCACTGTGCAAGAGTCATTTCGGCATAGTGAACGTCAGGACGGTTGTTGAGCATTTGTATGCCTACGCCCGTACTGAATTCTGTAGGCAGTGACTGGTCTTCCAGTCTACCGCGGGCGATGGTCTGCGCCGGCTGGCCGAGCAGCAATGAAAGAGAGTTCTCCGTCTCGCGTATTTGGCGTTTCAGGTCTGCAGCCTGTGCCAATACTGAATAGTAGTTGGCCTCGGCGCTCTGTACGCTGGTTTCCTTTGCGCTGTTCAACTCCTTCTGTAGCTTCATCATGTCCCATGTATCCTTTGTCAGGACAGTCATGTTGTCCACGATTTCCAGCTGTTTGTCAAGCATAAGTAGCGTGTAGTACGCGTTCGCTATGTTGGCAATCAGGTTCGTTTTAACAACAAGCTGGTAATCCTTTGTAGCCAGAAGGGCCATCTGCGCGCTGCGTTTCTGGTTCAAGAGGTTGCCGAACAGGTCAATGCTCCAGCTTGCGTTGATGGGCAAAGAGTAGGTCTTCGTAGCCTTGCTGCCGTCCCATGACGATATTGTTCCCTGCGGAGAGAACGTGAACGAAGGAACGAACGCCAACTTTGCAGCCATGAGCTGTGCCTCTACCATCTTGACATTGAGGGCGGCGTTGAGCAAGTCTGTATTGTGCTCGAGACCTTGTTCGATAAGCACCTGGAGTTGCGGGTCGGTAAATACGCTGCGCCATGGAAGGTTTCCGAAACTTGTAGTGTCGGTAACGGCAAGCGTATCGGTATTTGAAGTTACGTCACGCACAATGCCTGTAACGTTGACATCGGGGCGCTCGTACTTGTTGTAGATTCCGCAGCTGCTCATAAGGGCAGCGGCGGAAATCATTATCAAAATATTATTTCTTTTCATCATTGTTGTCATTTATCTTGTTTTCAACCGGGCGGGTGTACTGCAACAGCTCCGTATCTACAGCCGCGTTGTCATCGTCGAACTCGAGAGGCTTAGCTTTCTCCTGCAGATACTGGAAGATGTAGAAGAGCACCGGAACCACCAGGAGCTGGCAAATCATACCAATGAGCATACCGCCGATTGCGGCAGCGCCGAGAGTCATGTTACCGTTATATCCCACACCTGTAGGCCGGAGCAACGGCATAAGGCCGATAATCATTGCCAATGATGTCATCAGGATAGGTCGCAGACGGGCTTGGGCACCGAGCACTGACGCCCATGAGAGTGCCATACCCGTGCGTCGACGCTCAAGGGCGAACTGCACGATAAGGATGGCGTTCTTGGCCAAAAGTCCGATAAGCATGATCAACGCAATCTGCATGTAGATGTCGTTCTGCTTTCCGAACAGGTCGGTGAAGATGAACGCGCCTGCAATACCGAACGGAATGGAGAGGATTACCGACAGAGGTACCAGATAACTTTCGTACTGCGCACTCAGAATCAGGTACACGAAGGTAAGACAGAGTACGAAGATAATCATCGTAGAGCTACTTGACTCCTGCTCGGAACGTGTCAAACCTGAGAATTCATAGCCGAAACCTGTCGGTAGGGTTGTGCTTGCAACTTCCTCAACGGCACGGATGGCGTCTCCTGAAGAATAACCTTCAGCCGCGGTGGCGTTGACGTCGATAGACGTGAACAGGTTAAAGCGGGCAATCTCCTGAGGACCGTAGACTTTGGTCATGGTGACGAACTCGTTAATCGGTGCCATGCCATTGCTTGTCCTTACATATATATTATTCATGCTGTTCAAGTTCTCTCGCATTTTCGGGTCTGCCTGAATCATGACACGGTAGAGCTTACCGAAAGAGTTGAAGTTTGAAGCATAGAGACCGCCGTAGTATCCTTGCATGGCCGTAAGTACAACGCTCGGGTCAATACCGCTCTGCTTGCACTTCTCGACATTTACGTCGATCTGGTACTGCGGGTACTGAGAGTTGTAAGAAGTCATAGCCGTTGCAATCTCGGGACGCTTGTTGAGTTCGGCCAGGAAGTTCTGGGTTATCTTGAAGAAGTTGTTGACATCGCCACCGGTACGGTCGAGCATTGAGAACGTCAGACCGTTGGTTGCGGAGAATCCTTGCACCATAGGCGGCTGGAAGGCCAGTATCTGTGCGCCCTTGATGGCTGCCGTCTGTTTGTAAATCATGGCGAGCACCATCTTTGAACCCATGCTGTGAACGTCAAAATACTTCATGAAGCCTTCTTCCTTGTCACGCTCCTCAAACGACTTCAGCTTGATTACGAACGTACCTTGGTTGGTACCTTGTCCTGAGATGAAGTTGTAACCGGTGATACGCAGGCGGTTGGCGATTGCGGGGTTGGTGGCAAGCATTGAGTCAACCTGGTCCATCACAAGGTTTGTCTTCTCAAGAGAGGTTCCCGGAGGGGTTGAAACGGTACAGAACACAGTACCAGTATCTTCGTCAGGTACGAGACCGGTTTTGGTGTTCATTGCAGTAAGCACGAGTGCCGCGATACCTACAATAACGGCGATGAGTGATATTACCGGTTTCTGCACAAGCTTGCGTACGCTCTTTGTGTACTTGTCTTGTACTTTATTGTAAGCACCGTTGAATGCTGCGCTGAAGCGGTCGATTATTGACATTTTGCGTGCAGAGCCGTCCTCGTTTTTCGGTTTGAGGAGGATTGCACACAACGCAGGAGACAGCGTCAACGCGTTGACAGCCGAGATAACGATTGAGATAGCCATCGTTATACCGAACTCCTTGTAGAACGTACCGGACGTTCCGCCGATGAACGACACAGGAATGAACACGGCTGACATCACGAGGGTAATGGAGATAATAGCTCCCGAGATTTCGTTCATCGCGTCGATTGAGGCCTGGCGTGCTGACTTATAACCCAAGTCGAGCTTCGCGTGGACGGCCTCGACGACCACTATGGCGTCATCGACGACTATCGCGATTGCCAAGACTAACGCCGAGAGCGTAAGCAGGTTGAGCGAGAAGCCGAACACATAGAGGAAGAAGAACGTACCGACCAACGACACCGGCACCGCGATAAGCGGGATGAGTGTCGAGCGGAAGTCCTGCAAGAAGAGGAACACAACGATGAACACCAGCACGAATGCCTCAAAGAGGGTGTGTACAAGGTTGTCGATTGAAGCGTAAAGGAACTCCGTCACGTCCTGCATGTACTTGATTTCCACGCCAGGAGGCAACAGCTCGCGCTGCTGGTCGATAACGTTCTTGATGTCGTTAACGATTTGTGTAGCGTTAGAACCTGCCGTCTGCGTCACCATCATCATGACGGCGGGCTTGCCGTCAACCTTTGACGTAACGCTGTAATAAAGTCCGCCAAGCTCTACGCGGGCAACGTCCTTCACGCGGATTGTGTTGCCGTTGGCGTCGCTTGATATGACCATGTTCTCGAACTCCGTCGGAGTTTGCAGACGACCACGGTAACGAATGGTGTATTCGTATTGATTGTCGCTTTGTTCGCCGAACTTACCGGGTGCGGCCTCGATATTCTGCTCGGCAAGAACTCCGGAGATGTCAGATGGCATGAGGCCATAGTTCTTCATCTTGATGGGGTCGAGCCAGATACGCATTGAGTACGTCTTTGCACCCATAACCTCACAGTCGCCCACACCGTTGACACGTTTAAGTGCCGGAATGATGTTGATGTCGGCGTAGTTCTGCAAGAATTTCTCGTCGTAGCGTTCCGGGTCGCCGACGATGGACATAAGGAGCACGGTTGACGTCTGGCGCTTCTGCACCGTCACACCGGCCTGTGTAACCTCGGCAGGCAGAAGAGCTGAAGCCTGTGATACACGGTTCTGCACGTTCACCTGACACATGTCGGCGTTCATACCCTGCTTGAAGAACACTGTGATACGGCCCGAGCCTTCGTTCGTTGCGGTGGATGTCATGTAGGTCATGCCTTCCACACCGTTGATTTGCTCTTCAAGCGGCACGATGACCGAGTTCAACACTGTTTGCGCGTTGGCTCCCTGATAGTTCGCGCTCACGCTGACGGTTGGCGGCGCAACGTCAGGATATTGCTCCATTGGCAGCGACACCAATCCGATAAGACCCAGGATGACCGTCAGGATGGATATCACCGTTGACAGCACCGGGCGCTTTATGAAGTTGTCTAATCTCATTGATTTTATCTTTTAAGTTGACAAGTTAACCAGAGACGAGCAGACAAGGAGATTTGTCTTGAACCCAAGCTTTATGCCGAATGACGTCGGCACATAAACTTGTCTACTTGTTTCTCGTCTGCTTGTTTCTTTTAAAAACTTATTTTGTCAAGTTTTCCTTGAGCTTGTTCAGGTCGTTCTGGCTTGCGCCCATCTGGCTGGTTTTCTTCAGCTTTTCCTGATACTGCGCCTCTGTTATCGGCGTTATCTGCATGCCGTCCTTAAGCGTTGTAACGCCCTTGACAACTATGCGGTCGCCGCTTTTCAGTCCGCTTTCTATTATGTAGCTCTTTCCGTCGTTGTTGGGGTTTACGTTCACATTGGTGTATTTCACCTTGTTGTCCTTACCTACGACATAAACGAAATAACGGTCCTGAACCTGTACCACTGCGTCTTGCGGCACAACCACTACGTTAGTGCTTACGTGCGGCACGATGATATAGCCTGAACCGCCGCTCTTTAGCAGGTGTTCAGGGTTGGGGAAGTCGGCGCGCATCGATACCGAGCCGGTAGACTGGTCGATGACACCGCTTACGGCTGCCACTTTTCCGTCGTGGTTGTATGTCGTCCCGTCGGCCAGTTGGAGCTTAACGGCAGGATACTCGCTTATTGCGGCATGCAGTCCGCCTTTCTCCTTGGTCATGTCGAGAATGTCTTTCTCGGTCATCGAGAAGTACACCTGCATGGTGTTGATGTCTGACACGGTGGTCAGCGCTTCAGCGCTCGACGCGCTTACGAGGGCTCCTACACGGTAGGGCAGGTCGCCTACAACGCCGTTTGACGGGCTGGTTACGTAGCAGAAGTCGAGGTTCTGTTTTGCTGATACGTAGTTAGCCTTGGCCTGTGCGAGCGCTGCCTGTGCGTTCTCATAGTTGTTCTTTGCCGACTGCAGCTCGTATGAACCGATGACGTTGTTCTCAAACAGTTTCTGGTTGTTCTCGTAAGTCAGCTTCGACGTGTTGAGCTGTGCCTCAGCCGAGTTGACGGCAGCCTTGGCCTGGCGGGCTGCTGCCTCGTAAGTTACCTTGTTAATCTCGAAAAGCACCTGGCCCTTCTTTACGGTCTGGCCCTCCTTGACATACATCTTTGTTATGAATCCTGAAACCATAGGACGTATCTCAACGTCTTGCACGCCTCTTATCGTTGCCGGATAAGTGGTCTGCAATTCAGCGTTCTGTGTTTCGATCGTCCTCACGGCGTACTCGTTGTCGCCGCTTCCACCTTGCTGTCCGCCGCATGACGAGAGCATTACGGCCACAGCTGCAAGCATTAAAAACTTGTTCTTTTTCATACCTATTTTACTTCAAATAAATTATGTTCTTTTATTTTTATGGCGGGTTGAATATGTATTTATACGAAAACTATTTTGTCCTTATCGGTTTTCGACGTGCAAAAATACACATTATTATTTTAATACGCCATAGTGCTAAATGATAATTATCGTGATTTAACTTTATTTGAGCAAGACAAGCGGTGATTATCCCTATTTTCAAGGAGGTTCGGGCAAAAATCAATGTCTGGCGGCATAAAAGGCTGATTGGCATGGGTGTCAGCCTGAACCATCGTTTTATGACGAGCCTTTTATTGATTGCCGGATGTCAAAACGCAGCTTGTTTCTGTTAACAACATATCAAAACGTAAACGTGAAAATGTCCGTCGGAATAACGGAAATAGGCAGTTTGCATGCCCGTTAATACTCTCCCGATACCTCATAGGCGGTCATTGGAAGTGTTAAAGACGGCCTTTGAGGGTGCCAAAGACGGCCTTTCGTATCCTCAAAGGCCATCTTCCAGCAGGCAGGATACCATATATTTAATGTCTGAAAGTAATATTTTAGTATCCGTAAGTCGTATTTTCATGGGCTCGTTATGCACTGATTGTTGCACACATCATGTTCTTTTATGATTAATTCACTGACGTTCAGCGGTTTATCTTTGCACGCCGTATTCTGCGATATTTCGTCCGAAGTCTTTTGTTTTTCAGAATAACGCAATCTGAGTGGCTTGGTGAAAAACAACATGTAAGCAATAGTCGTTTTTACGTTTACGCTTTGTTATGATGCGCTGTGTGGCTTGCCGATATCTTAAATGTTTGTTAAACGTACAGCGTTGGTTTCGATTTTCAGGGATAAATGCCTAACTTTGTTAGTTGTAAGAACAAAAGTCGGTATGGCGGTGGCCTGTTGCTTTGGCGTAACTCTGTGCCTGCCATAACCTTATAAAATTGAAAACATGAAGAAAACAATCATTTCCGCGCTCCTTGCCGTACTCTGCACGGGCGCTTTTGCCGACAATTTCACAATCAGCGGACGCCTTACCGACGTAGCGAACGACACGCTGCTGATAGAATACGTGTGCCATATCCCCGAGCGTAAGATAACTGAGGCCAGAGTGCCTGTTGACGGCAACGGCGGCTTTACGTACTCATGCAATATCGACTATGCCGTTTATGCGGATCTGACAGTACAGTCCAACGGCAACAAGTCGTTTTTCTTCTTCGTGCCGGATGAAAGCGCCGAGGTCATGGGAACGTCCGACTTTGAGGCCGGATGGTCGCTCAAGGGAACAGCGTTCTACCAAAAACTTGACACCGTAAGGCTCATGGAGCTGCCTTTTTTGACGGAATCGAAGGCCGCGTCGGACAAATACCGCAACGGCATTGCGCAAGGACAGGACGAAAGCCAGCTGAAAGCCGCAAAAGACTCGACGCAGAGAGACATAAACAGAAGAAAGCGCGAAGCCCTGCGTCCGTACATAATGCAGCACCTTGACGACGAGGTTACGGCCACAATGCTGTTCTCGCTTGACTACAAGGAGATACCGCAGGTCATCAACAGGATGTCGCCCGAGGTGCGCAACGGCCGTTTCAAGGATTATCTTGACAGCATGGAGGACCTTTTCTCGCGTGTGTTGAAGGAGCTTGCTGCGGCTGAGCAGGCAGGACTTGAGCTGAAAGAGGGCAGGCGTGCGCCCAACTTTACCCTGAAAGACATCAACGGCAACGACTTCAATCTTGCTTCATTGTTTGGCAAGGGGAAGTACATTGTCGTGGATTTCTGGGGCTCTTGGTGCTCATGGTGCATCAAGGGATTTCCCAAGATGAAAGAATACTACAATAAATACAAGGACAAATTGGAAATTGTCGGCATTGCCTGCTATGACAAGGAGGACAAATGGAAAGCCTCGGTGGCTAAGAACAATGTTCCCTGGCTGCACGTTTTCTCGCCCGACGGCATAACGGAGGTGCGCTACGGCGTAACGGGCTATCCCTATAAAGTACTCATTTCGCCGAAAGGGAAGGTGATAAAATGCTTCAAGGGAGAGACCGACGAGTTTTACGAAACGCTCGACAAGGAGCTTGATTGAGTGTTATTCAAAATAAAAACGGAAGCCACGTGCGTGGCTTCCGTTAATTGTTATTCTTCCTTTACAAGCCCCATTTCCTTGGCCTTTTCCATCAGCAGTTCCATTAGCGGCTCGCGCTCGTTGGGCACGCGGTTGTCGAGCACAGCGTCCTTGAGCGCTTTTTTCAGCTCGCCAACCTCCCGTGAAGGCTTCAGGTTGAACATAGCCATTATCTCTGTACCGTCGATGCAGGGCTGCAACAGGCGCTTGTAGTCCTTCTCCTTGAGGTCGTGCAGCTTGGAGCGGACTATGCGGAAGTTCTCGAGAAACCGCTTCTTGCGCACTTCGTTCTTGCTGGTTATGTCGGCCTCGCACAGGGTCATGAGGTCGTCTATGTCGTCGCCGGCGTCGTTCAGGAGGCGTCTTACGGCGCTGTCGGTCACCACGTCGTCGGCGATTACGATTGGGCGCATGTGCAAGTCTACAAGTTTGCTTACGTATTTCATCTTCGCGTCCATCGGCAGTTTTAGCCTGCGGAAGATGTCGGGCACCATTTTCGCGCCCACGAAGTTGTGGTTGTGGAACGTCCATCCCTGCGCGTTGTTCCACCGTTTGGTCTTGGGCTTGCCTATGTCGTGCAGCAGTGCCGCCCAGCGCAGCCAGAGGTTGTCCGACTTGCGGCTGACGTTGTCGAGCACTTCGAGCGTGTGGTAGAAGTTGTTTTTGTGCGCGCGGCCGTTGCGGGTCTCAACGATGTCGAGGGCGGTAAGCTCGGGCAGCAGTCGCGGCAGCAGTCCGCAGCGGTACAGGTCGACAAAACCCTTGCTCGGCGCGGCGGTCATCATTATCTTGTTAAGTTCCTCCTGTACGCGCTCCCCGCTGATAATCTTTATGCGGTCGGCGTTGCGCTCGAGCGCGTCGAACGTCTCGTCTTCTATGAAGAAGTTAAGTTGCGTGGCAAAACGGACGCAGCGCAGCATGCGCAGGGGGTCGTCAGAGAACGTCACGTCAGGGTCGAGCGGCGTGCGTATGATACCGTCTTCAAGGTCGGCCAGGCCGTCGAAGGGGTCGACCAGTTCGCCGAAACGGGCCTTGTTGAGGCATACCGCCATGGCGTTTATGGTGAAGTCGCGGCGGTTCTGGTCGTCCTCCAGCGTGCCGTCCTCCACTATCGGCTTGCGCGAGTCGTGGCTGTAGCTCTCCTTCCGGGCGCCTACAAACTCCACTTCCATGTCCTTATACTTCACCTGGGCGGTGCCGAAATTACGGAATACGGACAGCCGTGCCCTCTTGCCGAGCTGCTCTTTAAGCGCCTCGGCAATGCTAATGCCGCTGCCTACAACGACAACGTCGATGTCGTTCGACGGCCGTTCGAGGAACAGGTCGCGCACGTATCCGCCTACGACGTAGCATTCGAGGCCCAACGTGTCGGCCGCGGAAGATATTTTATGGAATATGTCTTTATCAAGAAGTTGCGCCAGTTCGGCGTCAGAAAGTAACCTCATTTCGTTCAAAATTGTAAAGTGGCTGCAAATTTACGTTAATTAATTAAGAATTAAGAATTATGAGTTAAGAAAATTGCATTTGGCTGCCGAAGTACGGGGTCGCGGTAGGTGAAATGCGCGCGTGCGGCATGCTGTGTGGCCGCGTGTGGCCTGGCGTTTTGCAAGAGGCGGCCTTTCGCGTTCCGAAAGGCCGTCAATCGGGCGCTAAAATGCCGCCTTTCGCAAGCCAAAAGACGGCATTTGGGAAACATGTTGATTACCAATGTTTTATGAACGGGCCATGAGGCAGCGTGCCGGAGCTTGTTTTTTACAGGAAAAACGGGCCTCGGGTTGCATGTTTCAGGATGTTTTCGTATCTTTGCCCGACAATCGGATTTATTATGAAAGCAAGACTTTTTACAGCGGCTTTGGCCGTGTGCGCCGCCCTGGCGATGACCGGCTGCGGCGGTAATGCCACCGACAGGCAGGCAGGCGAGCTGCTTGAGCAGGCGCAAACCATGTTTGAACATGGCGAATATAAAGAGGCTTTGTCCACTATCGACTCGTTGCGCAAGAACTGCCCCGAGGCCATCGAGGCCCGCAAGAAGGCGCTCAAGCTGTACCAGGAGGTGGAGCTGAAGCGTGCCGAGCTGACGGTTGAGGGCACAGATACCGTTCTTCAGCGCGTTGAACGTGAGTACCAGGAACTGAAAAAGACCGTTGACGGACTGCGGGCAAAGAGCCTTGCTACGGAGGATCAATTGCGTAAGGTCAACAAGTTGCGCGTGTACCGCGACTCGCTGAAGACGGTGTTCGACGTAGAGTGCGCAAAAATAAAGTATATAAAGAAGAAGATGGAGGAGTGAGTTTTTTGTAGTTAAAGTAGTTAAAAGTAGTTAGAGTAGTTAAAGTCATAACCTGAACGCCTGCGCGCGGTAGGGCAACCGGCTTGATTTAGAACGCAAAAGACAATGCATTTGACTTTAACTACTCTAACTACTTTTAACTACTTTAACTACCTTTTGTCTCTTTAACTTCTTTAACTCCTTAAACTTCTTTAACTCCTTAAATATATTTACCTTTGCACCCGTAATCAGAACATGATGGCAAAAGACACTTCCAAAACAGAGGAACAGTTTAAGGCGGCCATGGCCGAATGCCGTGAGCTGTTCGCGAAGAAGCTGCATGACTACGGCCCTTCGTGGCGCATTCTGCGCCCGTCGTCGCTTACCGACCAGCTGTTTATCAAGGCAAAGCGCATACGCAGCCTCGAACTGAAGAAAGAGTCGCTCGTGGGCGAGGGAATACGGCCTGAGTTCGTAGGACTTATCAACTATGGTATAGTAGGCCTTATCCAGCTTGGCAAGGGCTTTGTCGATACGCCCGACATTAGCGTCGACGAGGCTCTGGCCCTTTACGACGCGTTTGCCGGTAAAGCCCTGGCCCTTATGCTGAAGAAGAACCATGACTATGACGAGGCGTGGAGGTCGATGCGCGTAAGCAGTTACACGGACTTTATACTGACCAAAATCCAGCGGATAAAGGAGATTGAGGACATCCACGGGGCAACGCTCGTGTCGGAAGGAATAGACGCCAACTATATGGATATTATAAACTATGCCGTTTTCGGGCTTATAAAACTTTCCGGCGAGTAGATGGTATCGAGAAAAATCACTATCGGGATACTTGTCAACCTGTGCAGGTTTGTCGTCGCGTTGACGTTCATTTTTTCAGGATACGTCAAGGCCATCGACCCGCTCGGCACGCTGTATAAGTTGCAGGACTATCTCGAAGTGGTGCACCTCTCGGCCTACGTGTCCGACTATATTACGCTTGCTGTCTCCGTGCTGTTGGGCGGAATTGAGTTCTGTCTCGGCGTGCTGCTCCTTTTCGCCATCCGTCGCAGGCTCGTTACGCGCCTGCTTTTGTTCTTCATGGCGGTAATGACGCCGCTTACGTTGTGGCTCGCCCTTGACAATCCGATTGAGGATTGCGGGTGTTTCGGTGACGCGGTGAAGCTTACCAACTGGGAGACTTTCGGCAAGAACGTGGTGCTATTGGCAGCTACCGTACTGCTGTTCATGCGTCCGCTCGCAATGCCGAGGTTCATAAGCCGCTCAAATCAGTGGATAGTGGTCAACTATACAATGCTGTTTATCCTCGTGTCAAGCAGCATGAGCCTTTATACTTTGCCGCCGTTCGACTTCCGTCCGTACCACATCGGGGCCAATATCCGGAAGGGGATGGAAATCCCCGAGGGGGCTAAGCAGCCACAGTTCGAGACGACGTTCATACTTGAAAAGGACGGACAGCACAGGGAATTCACGCTCGACGACTATCCGGACTCCACCTGGACGTTCATCGACAGCAAGACCGTGCAGACAGAGGCGGGATATGTCCCTCCTATACATGACTTCTCGATACAGACGACCGACGGCAGCGAGGACATCACCGACAGCGTGCTCAACCATAAAGGTTACTCGTTCGTGTTAGTATCTCCTCATTTCGAGACGGCCAGCGATGCAAATTTCGGCGAGATAGACGCCATTTACGAGTATTCGCTTGACCACGGATATCCCTTCTATGCCTTAACGGCAAGCACGGATGAGGCAATAAACCATTGGCGCGACATAACCGGGGCGGAATATAATTTCTTCCTGACTGACGAGACGACACTCAAGACCGTCATAAGAAGTAATCCCGGCCTGCTGTTGCTCAAGGACGGAACGGTCATAGGGAAATGGAGCCATAACGACCTGCCCGGTCTTGACTATAAGTCGCCACGGCTGGAAGATACGGAATACGGACGCATGCCGGAGCACTCCGTAACGAGCAAGATATCCCAGATATTGCTGTGGTATATCCTTCCGCTCATGCTTCTTACGTTCGCTGACCGTACCTGGAAATTCAGCCAGTGGATAAGAAAAAAAGAACATTCAAACCGTATATATAAACTCTTAAAAAGGAAAAAGAACATGAGAAAGAAAATTGTAGCAGGTAACTGGAAAATGAACATGAACCTGCAGGATGGTATCGCTCTTGCAAAAGAACTAAATGAGACTCTTACAAACGAGAAACCTAATTGCGGCGTTATCATCTGTACGCCGTTCATCCATCTTGCAAGCATTGCTCAGTTCCTCAACCAAGACGTTATCGGACTTGGTGCAGAGAACTGTGCCGACAAGGAAAAAGGCGCATATACGGGAGAGGTTTCTGCCGAGATGGTCAAGAGCACAGGTGCTCAGTACGTTATTCTTGGCCACTCAGAGCGCCGTGGTTACTACGCAGAGACTCCCGAGATACTGAAGGAGAAAGTACTTCTCGCGCTGAAGAATGGCCTGAAGGTAATCTTCTGTATCGGCGAGAGCCTTGAAGAAAGGGAGGCTGGCAAGCAGAACGAGGTCGTTAAGGCCGAGCTTGAGGGCAGCGTTTTCAACCTCACAGAGGAAGAATTCAAGAATATAATAATTGCTTATGAGCCAATTTGGGCTATCGGAACAGGCAAGACCGCAACGGCAGACCAGGCAGAGGAAATACATGCTTACATCCGTAGCATCATCGCTGAGAAATACGGACAGGCTGTTGCTGACGACACCACTATCCTTTACGGTGGCAGCTGTAAGGCAAGCAACGCTCCTGAACTGTTCGCTAAACCTGACATTGATGGTGGCCTTATCGGCGGCGCTTCTTTGAAGGCAGCTGACTTCATGGGTATCATCAACGCTTGGAAATAATAAGCTTATATCTGAAAGAGGGGAACGTGAGACCGTCAACAGGAGTCACGTCCCACTCTTTCTATTATGTTTATACATTAAGGACATTAAACAGATAATCATGAGACAATTCGCCGTAATAATGCTTCTGGCATGTGGTTTTGCCACCGAAGCCGGGGCTCAGTCATTCCTGAACGAATTAAGGGAGCGTAAATCAGGGCAAGGAACCGTGACCGTAACCCAAAGTCAAGACATCGACGAATTAGTCAACAACGCAAAACTAGCCATCCCGCAACAGTCGACGGCTCCCATGTCGCAGGGCGGCGTACGGCCGTCTACACCTACAAAGCCGGAAAAACCGGACGAGGCTGTAAGCAAGACGGCCGATGAAAGTTCCGTAAGCAGCCGTCTGCCCGAGGCAAGGCATGAAGCGGAAGTGACGTCACCGAGCGTTAATACGTCGAAGAAAGTATTGCGAAATGCCCGTAAAATAACTGGATACCGTGTGCAGGCGTTCTCCGGAGGGAACTCGAGGGCTGACCGACAGAAGGCGGAAAGCATAGGCAACGCTATCAAGTCAAGATTTCCAGACCTGCCGATTTATGTACATTTTTATTCTCCGAGATGGATATGCCGTGTGGGAAACTTCCGCACTTACGGTGAGGCAAATGAAGTGTTGCAGGAAATCAAGAACATGGGGTACCGGCAGGCATGTATAGTAAAGGGCAAGATTACAGTCGCGTATTAACTTTCTTACGTTAGTGTGCCCTTTATGATGAACGGCGGATTGTGTGTATTGCCGGATTTGACAATATGCGGCGCCGTGTCAAAACATAGTGGCTTATAGAATAACAAACAAAGAACAAGATGAATCCCGAAACCGAATTCCGCGAAGGTCTTGACGACCTTGCGTCTCATTATAAAAGTATAATCGAACTGTTGGGTGAAGATACTGGCCGTGAAGGCTTACAAAAAACACCGATGCGAGTGGCTAAAGCCATGCAGATACTTACCCGTGGATACGGACAGGACGCCCATAAAGTACTGCTTGATGCGCTGTTTGAGGAGAAATACAGCCAGATGGTAATAGTAAAGGACATTGATTTCTTTTCTCTTTGCGAGCACCACATGCTTCCGTTTTACGGTAAAGTGCATGTGGCTTACATACCCAATGGATATATTACAGGCTTGAGCAAGATTGCAAGAGTGGTTGATATTTTCAGCCATCGGCTACAGGTGCAGGAGCGCATGACCCTGCAAATAAAGGACTGTATACAGGAAACTCTTAAACCGTTGGGAGTCATGGTGGTTGTTGAGGCTAAGCATATGTGCATGCAAATGCGTGGCGTGGAAAAGCAGAATGCCATCACTACGACGAGTGATTTCTCCGGAGCGTTCAACCAGGCGAAGACCCGTGAGGAGTTTATGAACCTGCTGCACAGTGAGGTTAGGCACATATAGAAACAGGCAATCGGTAAATATTAAATATAAAAAAACATTTTTTTCGTCTTTTGATGCAAGTTTTTTGCCGACAGAGGTTTTAGATATATAGAAAATTTAATAAACACATAAAACAATGAAAAGATTTAACAAGTTATTCATTATTCTTTTGTGCTGCGTCGGCGCAATGTCAATAACATCGTGTATAAACAGCGATGACGATGGCGGAATTGACCCCGAAACTTATCGGACGTACCTTACACAGATGGCAGGACCGTATAATGGTTTCAGCTCAGATTGGAGATACCAGAACAAAATCTATTTTTATAATGATACGATAACGGATAAGAACAATCCGTATAAGACTGATTCTGTCGAGAATATAAGCGGAACCGTTAGGACGGACTCTACGTTTACGATTTACAACGTGCCAGGACGAGTGCTTGCGAAAGCCATTCCCGACAGCCATAAAAGCCTGAAGGAGGCTATTGAGGCAGCCCCTGCCCAGACAATAGATGGAAGTTTCCTTCTTTATAATATCAGTTCTATTGTTTCTTTCTTCGCTTATCCCCAGTCAGTTGTCTATGATGAATTGACTTATGACGGAGAGACCCACAAGGACGTGACAATCGCTTTCTGGGGACCAACAGGCGGACAGTACGGATTCATCAACTCACATAAGATTATGCAGTTGAGCCTTGTGCCGGCAGCAATTTATGAGGGAAAGGATAATACCGCAACTAAGCTGGTTGATATTTGCAGCAACAGCAATACGACAGAGATTCAGAATGCGTCGCTGACGGTGCAGATTGCTGATTGACGGTTAAGCGGTAAAAGTCTTATAAGATACTGTATAAGCGCTCCATTGCTAAGTTCAATACTATGCAAGGGAGCGCTTTTCTGTGCATATCTGTGACGATGTGTTATTCTTTTGCGTATTTTTTGTTTCGCGAATATAGGATTCGGCTTGACAATGTCACGTTAAAAAACTTCGTTTTTCTTGCCTTTGCGCTCACATTTTACTATATTTGCACATCATTTTACGCATTTTTTATAATAAAACAATACATCATGAAAAAAACAATCTTACTCTTTTTTGCTTTTCTCATGGCGCTATCCGTGCAGGCACAGAGCGTCGACGGCAGCTGGACGGGTAAGCTCAGCGTGGGCGGAACGCAGCTTACCATCGTGCTTAATATCACAAAAGGCGCCGACGGAAAGTTCGCGTGTACTCTCGACAGCCCTGACCAAGGGGCTAAAGGCATACCCGCTGATATAACCGTTACAGACGGAACAAAGGTGAAAGTAAGCATAGCCAACCTCATGGCGACATACGAAGGCGAGGTGAAAGACGGCGAAATGAAGGGTACTTTCACGCAGGGCGGCATGCCCTTTACGCTCAACTTGAAACCCGGCACGGTGAAACTGAACCGTCCGCAGACGCCCGTTGCGCCGTATCCTTACGCTACCAAGGAGGTGAAAATAGACAACAAGGCCGACAACGTAAGTCTCGGGGCCACGCTGACCTATCCTGTAGGATACGAAAAGATGGATAAAAAGGATGTGCCCGTTGTCGTAATGGTGACCGGCAGCGGCCTGCAAAACCGTGACGAAGAGCTGTTCGGGCATAAACCTTTCCTTGTTTTGGCAGATCATCTGGCACGTAACGGCATAGCTACGTTGCGTTATGACGACCGCGGAAAGGACAAGTCTACCGGCAATCCGGCCACGGCTACGGTTGAAAGCAATATGCGCGACGCTCTGGCGGCTGTCGAGGCAGCGCGCGGTATGGGCGAGTTCGGCAAGGTGGGAGTGCTCGGACATAGCGAAGGAGGTCTGATCGCGTTTATGCTCGGGGCGCAAGGCAAGGCCGACTTTATCGTCAGCATGGCAGGCCCGGGCGTCGGAGGAGACAGCATTTTGTTGACACAGAACCGTCGTATGTTGGTTCAAAGCGGAATGCCAGCCGGCTTGGCGGACGGTTATTGCAAGGCTCTTAAAGGCATTTTGACCGCAATGGCAGGCACGGAAAGCATTTCTGACCCGAACGCTAAGGCGCAGGAGATAGTCAAGCAGACCGGCGTCAATCTGCCGGCACCTGCCGTGGCAAACCTCGCGAAGGTAATTGAAAGTGGCACGCCGTGGCTTAAATCATTCATTTCTTACGACCCTACGGGCGACATAGAGGCGCAGAAATGCCCCGTGATGGCCGTCAACGGCTCGAAGGACATGCAGGTAATTGCCGACGAAAACCTGTCGGCAATACGTGGCCTGCTGCCCGCAAACAAGATGAACGTAGTAAAGGAGTATGACAGACTGAACCATCTTTTCCAGCATTGTACCACCGGAATGGTGACCGAATATAACCAGATAGAGGAGACTATGTCGCCCGAAGTGATGCAGGATATAGCCGGATGGATAAACAAGGTTAAGTAGCAGTAGGACAAGCTGCGGCATACGGTTTTCTGAATCATATTTCACGGTAACGCAGAAGGTGGCCTTTCGGCTTGCGAAAGGCCACCTTTTGCATTCTCAAAGACGGTCTTTCGCGACGCGAAGGGCCGTCTTTTGTGTGTAAACAGATAATGTATTGATTATCAGAAAGTTATAAATGTATCAAAATTTAGGGGTAAACAGCTGTTAGGGTTGTTGTCATAGTGTGTCCTCATACTCACGGATTACGAGCTTGCGGGGCAGCGTTATCAGTTTAAGACGCTTGAACCACACGCGCGACGAGCTGTTGAAGTGGCGCGTGGTATGGCTGCTTATCATGTAATAATTCAACGTGTACTCGTCTACAAGGTCGGCAAACGCGGCCTTGATGCGCGAGCATTTCTCGTTGATAGCATTGTCTATGGGATTGGTCAGGCGGCTTACGGTATCGTCGATTTTGGCCGTATCAATCATCGGTGCCACCATCTTGTACAGCCGGCGCAGCTCTTCGCGATGGTCGCCAAGGTCTTTAAACTCGATACCTTCATCATGGTTGAGGAACAATATGTACAGCGCCTTGTGCACGGGAGTGAGCGTTACCTCCTTGTTATAGTCAGCGAGGATGAAGCGGAAGTTTTTTGTTATGACGAGCCGGCTCAGCTTTGCCCGGGCCGCTTCTATGCGCAGCTGCTCCACTACGGGCACGCTTATGGCCTTTAACATAAGGTCATAGCGTCCGGTCTGTTGCAACAGCTTTACCAGTCTGCCCAGTTCTTGTGCCAGTTCTTCCGCCGTACGGTTGCTCTCGTCCATGGTTTCCATGATGCAAAAATACTCCAATATTCATGAAAAACGCTAATGTCGGCGCGTGAATTTTCGTCCGCAAGCCTTGCAGAGGTATTGTTGTAAATGGAAAGTTGGTTATCTTTGCAACATAAAATGTAAATGAACATCCGCAGGCTGCTGTTCATTGAGAAGTTAAAGAATTAAAAGAAGTTAAAGAAGTTATAGCCGATAGCTTTGCTAAATGAAAGGTTGGCAATGGGCAATGAATAGTCAACAGGTCATTTGGCTATAACTTCTAACGAAGCGGAGCGACGTGATAACTTCTATAAATTCTCTAAATTCATGAATTCAAGCCTATCGGGATTTTACACAAAACGTAACGAACATGGAAGCAAGAAGCCACGGCGTGATAGATTTCGGGGCGCCGGTAGACATGACCAAGCATATCATCAAGGTAATAGGTGTTGGCGGTGGAGGCTGCAACGCCGTAAAAAATATGTACCAGGAGGGCATACGCGACGTGACGTTCGCCGTATGCAACACTGACAGCCAGGCGCTTGTCAAGTCGCCCGTTCCCGTCAAGGTGCTCCTCGGCGAGGAAGGACTCGGCGTAGGAGGAGTGCCCGAACAGGGACGCAAGGAGGCCGAGTCGAGCATAGAGGCGCTAAGTTCGCTGCTTTCAGACAATACCAAGATGGTGTTCATCACTGCCGGAATGGGCGGCGGTACGGGCACGGGCGCCGCCCCGGTGGTGGCCAATATAGCCAAGCAAATGGGCATGTTGACCATCGGAGTGGTAACCATTCCGTTCTATTTCGAGAAGGAGAAGAAAATCATCAAGGCGCTGAAGGGCGTCGAGGAAATGCGCAAGAACGTAGACGCTCTGCTCATTGTGAACAACGAACGGCTGTGCGACATATACTCTAACACGCGCATACCCGTGAAAGAGGCATTCAAACGGGCCGACGAAATACTGAGCAACGCCGTCAAGAGCATATCCGAACTGATAACCATCGAGGGCGATATCAACCTTGACTTCCGTGACGTTGAGTCGACAATGAAGAGCGGCGGCGGTGCCATCATGGCCATAGGGCGTGCCGGCGGGGAACACCGTGTGGAGAAAGCCATCATCAACGCGCTTGACTCTCCGTTGCTTTACGGCAGCGATATAAGCCGGGCTAAGCGCATACTGTTCAACATCTACACCAGTACCGACTGCCCCTTGTTTGTTGACGAGCTGCAGGAGATTGACGCCTTCATGGACGAACTGTCACCGCAAATTGACGTTATATGGGGCGTTTCAGAAGATAATACCTTAGACAGCGACGCCAAGATAGCCATCCTTGCGACAGGTCTTGACGACGACAGCGACGACTTCAGACGCATGGACAACGACTTTGCCGACAACGATACGGATCATTACCGAGCCCTGATAAAGAAACTTTATTCGCCTGCCGACGTCAAGGCTAACACTACCCGGCAAGACCCGGCCGACATTCCGATAACCGTTAGCGGCGGCACCGGCGACAAACCAGCAACCAGCGACACGCCGTCAGGCGAAGAAGATACCGTCACCAAGCCATCTGACGACATCCCGACGGACGACACCGGCACGCAACATAAACCTGTAATGCCCCTTGTTGACCGCTTGAGAAAGATCTGGAACGATATTCTTAAGGAATGAATGTAAAAGGTGAGAAAGTGAGATGGTGAGAAGGTGAGAGCGCAAACAGTGTTCAAAATCATGCGTAATGTTATATTCTCACTTTCTCACCATTTCACTTTCTCACCTTTTTAAGTTTCTTATACACCAAGTACACCGCCGGCGCGAGGAACAAGTCGGCAGCCACCCAGGCCGTAGGGTCGCCGTAACATACGCCGAGGAAACCGAACGTGGGCACCAGCCAAAGGCTCACTCCGCAGCGGGCTATCATCTCCATCACGCCCGACAGCACTGACAGGTTTGAGAATCCGAGCCCTTGGAGGCTGTATCTCAGTATTGTGAGCAGCCCCAACGCGGGGAAGAAATAGCTTGACAGGCGCATGTAAAGGGCAGCGTTGTCGATGATGTTACGCTCGCCAGACTCGACGAAAAGCAGCATCATGTCGTCCGCAAAGGGATATATTATAATCAATGTAAACACGAAATACACCGCCGTTATCTTCATTGCCGACCATATTCCGAGCTTTATCCTCTCGACTTTTTGCGCCCCGATGTTCTGTCCGCAGTACGTAGCCATGGCCACGCCGATGTTCTCGAACACGCACGTAAACAGGTACTTGACGCGCATCGCAGCCGTGAATGACGCCACGTAGACCGTTCCCAGCGCGTTGTTTGCGCTCTGCAGCATTATCACTCCGATAGCCGTTATCGAGAATTGCATGCCCATCGGTATGCCGTTCATCAGCAGGCGGCCCACCTTCTTGTCGTCATACGCCCGCTCGTTGCCCGTCGGAATGAGCAGCCGCAGGTGCTTCCTGATGTACAGCCAGCACAGCAGCGAGGCGAACGCCTGTGCCGTCATGGTGGCTATTCCTGCGCCCTCAACGCCCATGCCGAGGCCTATAATGAGGATAAAGTCGAGCACAATGTTGAGCAGCGAGGCCGCAATGAGGAAATAGAACGGCTGTTTTGAGTCGCCAAGAGAGCGTATAAAGCCCGACAGCATGTTGTAAGCCATCGTAAAAGGGATGGCCAGAAAGCTAAGCAAAAGGAACACGTATGCGTCATGGAAGATGTCCTCCGGCGTATTGACAATCCTCAAGATATGTTCGCAAAAGATAGCCGTGACCACGGTGATGACCACCGCTATGACCGCCACTATCCGCAACGCGTTGGCCACGTAGGCACGCATCTTTGAGTAATCCTTTGCCCCGAACTCCTGCGCAACAGGTATAGCGAAGCCCGCGCAAGAGCCGTTGCAGAAGCCCATGATGAGGAACATTATCGACGACGATGCTCCCACAGCCGCCAATGCGTCGACACCGATGAAGCGCCCCACGATGGCCGCGTCGATAATAAGGTACATCTGTTGCAGTATGTAGCCGCCGACAAGCGGTACGGCGAACTTTATTATATCCCTCGTAGGCGACCCTACGGTCATATCGTTAATGCTGGGCATATAACAATTGGTCTAAATTAATAATTTAGGGAATTAAGAATTAAGAGTTAAGAATTAAGAAAATATGCCTTGAACGCTTATCTACAAAAGTATTTTTCTTAATTCTTAATTCTTAACTCTTAATTTCTCAGTATGCCGCTGAGCACGGAATACCCATTGCCATAACCCTGTCGCGGATGGCGTTGAGGGTTTCGGGCGAGGCCTTTTTCAGGTCGTGGTCGGGCGTTTCCCGGTCGATGGTGTATATCATGACCTGCCGAGGGGCGATATGTTTTATTGTTTCGAGCCACGGAGCGACATATTCTTCGCCCGTGTTGTCCACGTCTTGGCCGTCCATCGTGCCGCGCATGAACATCGTCTGCACTATGGCGTGGCCGTTGAACGAGCGGATTGTCTCGATTATCTCACGCACGTCGTAAGTGGGGTAGGTGGGTCTGTTCACCTTGTTTATATATTCCTGGCTGACGGTATCCAGCTTCAGGATGTTGTTGTCTACACGTTCCAGGGCCTTATGCACCTCGGGCCGCATTGCCATTGTGGCGTTGCTGAGCACAGACACCTTTGCCTCGGGACAGTAAGTGTTGCGCAGGCGGATAGTGTCGTCTATTATTCCGGCGAACTGCGGGTGTGCCGTCGGCTCGCCGTTACCTGCGAATGTCAGTACGTCGGGCAGCTGTCCGTAAGCCTGCATCTCCTTCAGTTTACGTTCAAGGGCTGCCGCAACCTCCTCGCGTGTAGGCCTTTTCAGGCGTGGACGATGGTCGGCATTGAAGCCGCATTCGCAATATATACAGTCGAAAGTACACACTTTACCGTCTGCTGGCATAAGGTTAATGCCGAGGGATATGCCCAGTCGGCGGCTGTGTACGGGGCCGAAGATTGGCGACGGATAGATTACGGTGCTCATGATGTTGTCTTTTTATTTGTAAAGGAGTTAACGGGAGTTATCCGGAGTCAGGCGCTTCGCGCCGTAGTTAACGGACAAAAGTCTTGCCGTATGTTGCCATATGACTTTTAATATGCCGTTTCCCTTAATCTCGTTTCGCACTGCAAAAGTAATAAAAAAGCCGTTTCCCATAAAATAGTGAACGGCTTTTTTATTGTGCAGATGTTTATAAATATAGTGAATTTACAATGCGTCGAACGGCGACCTCTTCATCACCAGGGGGTAACGTTCCGGATGTTTGAGGCTTTCAATCTCAAGGTCGACGTCAAGGTCGGGCCACTCTATTGCGTCAGGTCCTGACATACGCACGTTTAGCGCACTGCTTATTCTTGCGTCACGAAGCCATGGTACGCGGTTGTATGACACAAAGTAGTCGTTGCCTTGGACGGAAAGCATCATCCCTTGTGAGTTAATCATCAAGACGCTTACCGATGTGTGCTGCGAATTGTTGTTTAAATTCGTTTCCATATTTTTCGACTAATTGGATTATTTTCTTTACTTCTTTTTCTTTAAATCCATGGTTGTAGGCCATGCTAATCTCAGGTTCAAGCCAGAATTTGGGCTCGTTGCCAGCCTTGACTACATGTATGTGTTTTCTCTCTTCCTCGTTGGAATAGATTTTAAATACAAATCCTTCTTCTTCCCTGAACCGTGGACTCATTGACGTTTGGTTTTGTTTGCGAAGATAAGAATAATTAAAGAGAACGGCAAGTGCATGCCTGTTTTTTATTCATATTTTTTGAATTGTAAGTGTTGGAATTATCTATGGATTTCTAAAAGACGGCCTTTTGCATTCCAAAAGGCCGTCAATCGCACGCTAAAAGGCCGTCTTTCGCAGTGCAAAAGACGGCCTTTTATAAAGACACCGTTCAACGGATGTATTTTCAATGCTCAGTCGTTGCCGTTATTTTGCGGACTTTACAAACTTTACGGCATCGTCTCCGACCTTGACAATATACGTCCCGTTGGTGATGGCCGCTGCTGGGATTACATGTACATACGTGTCGGTAGACTTGCCTTTGTAGAGCACCATTCCGTTAACGTCATACAGGGTGACCTCTGTTCCGGGCCTCAGGCCGTACACCTTGATTTCGTCATTCTCGGCTACGACACGCAGGCCGCTCTCGCTCTCAACACCGTTTATGCCTGTTGCGGTGAGCGTAACTGGGGCTGAATATGTTTCGCCTGACGCAGAATAGATGGCCGATACCTGATATTCAAGATACTTATTGTCTATCGGGGTGTCATCGATGTAGGTCGTTGCCGTCACCGTTTCCGTGTTAAGACGTTCGCGGTTACGGTAAACGTTATAGCCCATGAACGCGTTTTTCTGCGATGTTGCCTCTGCTCCAACGGGCACGGCCACGAGCTTGCTACCTGCCGGCGAAGCTTTTGGCGCAAACGTCTTGCGTGCCTTGCTCTGTGCCTTTGCAGGTTCAAGAGGTACGTTCGAGTAGGGACTCAAGCCTATCGATATGTTCCAGTTAGCGTCGATGCCTGTTTCAGAGTCGTTGAGAAGTCCCCACGTCTGGCCGTCGTTGGAGTACAAGTTGCCCCTTCCGCTGTTGGCAGGACCACGGTCGTAGCCGAGCGGAGCCGTGATTTCGTTGTGCTCGATATAAAGGGCAACGAGCAGGTCTTTTGACGGGTCAATGGCAAGAGGCTCATCAAGCTTGACGTTGTTGAACGAATACTGGCTCATCGTCGGTACATACTGCTGGCGCACAAGGGTGTTGCCCTCATAGATGAGGATGAACAGCGCGTCGGGTATCTGGTTGATGTAGAACTCAACATCGGTAAGCGACAGCTCCTCATAGTCCTTCAAATCGTCGGCATACCAGCGTGCTCCGGCGTAGAACGCGCCTCCGCTTGACAGTCCTCCGGCGTCATAGCTGTTGCCGTCGTGCCAGCGCAGGTATATCGGTTCACCCAATGCCGGGAACTGCCAGCTAAGCTTCACCGTACCGTCAGGCTCGTATCCGGCGGTAAGTCCAGTCGGCGCAAGTCCGCCGTTGTCATAATCGAGGTCGATGCCGACCGTCTCCGACAGGTCACTGACAGCCGACAGCATCGTGGTAAGCCGCACCTGGTAGTCATAATGGCCGGGCAGCAGATTGCGGTCAATGTAGCTTATGCCCTGCACGGGCTCGTCGTTGATTTGCTCGCCGTTGCGGAATATATCGTAAGCATAGACTGTCTGTTCGGGTTCGGATGCGAACAGGCGTATAGCATCGACAAGTTGCGGAGCTACGCCGGCATCTTTCCTTACCGCGATGTACGACGTTCCGGCAGGTATCTCCGCCTCAATCTCGCTCCAAGCCTCGTTGGTCTGATATACGTTCATGCGTATGAAGTCTGCCTCTTCAGTACCGCCGATTGACCGCAAGAGCGTCAGTGAGCCGTGTCCGTTGTGGTCGTCTGCGTTGCGTACGGCCATCTTTAGACGCGTGCTTCCGTTCACAGGGATGATGATTGTGGCCTCGGCGTCCTCGTCGGCGGTAATCGCCTTCGTGCCCTCGTATGCATAGTCGGATGTCGCCGTCCATGCGTTGCCGGTGTTGCCCCATCCGTTTATGTTTACGGGAGCTTGCAATTCGGCGTTCTCGAAGCTTTCAGCCATGTCTGCGCCGGTATTCATTTGCGGGTCTACGAACGACAGGAGAACGTTGTAACCATAAGTAGACTGCACGGCCTTGACGTCTTCAGGCACTTCTGCCGTACCCTTGGGCTGGATTTGTATGTCTACCGTTGCACGGCTGTCAGACTTGCTTCCGTCAATATAAACCGTCTCGATTTCATACTTGTAAGAGCCTTCATTGTCAAGACTTTCCGCAAAATAGCGGCGTGTCAGCGGTTCGTTGTTTATCAGTTCGTTGTTGCGGTAGACGTTATAGCCCGTCACTCCGCTTACGCTTTCAAGCTCGATGAATGCGAACTTGGTGTTGTCGTCCTGGCGTTGTAGCGCCAAAGCAAGGAACTTAGAACCGTCGGGACGCGACACAACAGACATACCTCCGGCCGAAGCCGTTGATATTCCTGTTATCTCGGAGTAAGCAGTCACGTCGATGCTGCCTACCCGTTGAGAAGTCGCGAAGTCGTATATGCCTATTGTACGGGTATTGTCACCGCCCTGTTCGAAGGCATACAGCAGGCCGTCATTATATGCCGTGCCGCTCGCTCCGAGCAAAGTAGGCCCGTTGCCAATCTTGCTTCCGTCCTTCCTTACATAGATACTGGTCTCCCAGTCGCCAACCTCGAAGCCGCCGTTGCCGCCGTCAAGCTCGGGGATGTATGCCAGATGGCGCGAGAACTCGGAAATGGTCATCGTGGCAAGCACTGTGTGCGCCTCCATGTCAACCTTGTAAATGTTGGTGCTGTAATCGCCTACATAGAAGTCGGTGCCATCGTAAACAATGTTCCTTATTCCCTCGATGCCGTCTATTGTAAAGCTTTCGATGTACTCTCCGTCCATCGAATACTTGTTCACATAGCCGTCCTTTGAATATGTCGAGGTGTAGATGAAGTTGTTGTCCGACGCTATACCCATCTCAACACCCTCGTCATGGCCGGTGAAAGAGTTGACATATTCGGGCATGTTGTCGTCAACAGTCACAGGACGGGTCGTGATGTCAGCCTTCAAAGTATGCGTGCCGTCCGTCGGATAGTCCCAGCGCAGGGTTACATCCCTGTTGATGTGCACGTCCGCATCAATCGCAGAAGGTGCGTAAGGACCGTATATGCCGACTATCTCAACGCTTACACTCTCGCTTTCAGCCGACTCTCCGCCGTCAGAATAAACCGACGTTAAGGTGTACTCGTGAGTTCCTGACTCGCTTACAACGTCAGTATAGCTCGTGGCAGTAACGGGTTTGTCATTAACCTTCTCGCCGTCACGGTACACATTGTAGCCTGAAGGAGCCTCTTCGACCATGCTTTCATCAGGAACAACGTCAATCTTTATGTTGAAGTTGCCGGCGATGCCTTGGTAAGAAGCCGGGAACCATGTCTCTCCGTCTATCGACAGGAGGTTGCCCTTGCCGTCAACTGCCTGGCTGGCGTCCATACCCAACGGCTTTATGCCTTGCGCATTCTGCAGCTGGAAGGCAAACCTGTACTCCGCACCAGGCTCAATGAGGAGCGGCTCGTCAATGGTTACGTCGGTATATGTGCCGTCATACAAGATGTTGCCGTTGTACGTTTTCGAATAAACACTTTCTCCGTCCTTATACACGAACAGTCTAAGATACGAGCAAGGGTTGACGAGTTGTACCGACACTGACGACACACGCTTGTTGCGGTAAGGCACAAGGTCTTCGGCAGTCCAATCCGAAGCGGCATAGAAAGTGCCACCGTTGGCAAGGCCCATTGCATCAGCATATACGCCGGTTGACCATGACAGGCTGTTGCTCTCGCTTGCGTTCACAAGCGGAGACTTCCACGTCAGGTTGACGTTCGTGTTGCCTTCAATCGTTGCAGAGGGCTCAAGAGGAGCGTAATACTGCGCGCCATGCTTTACGAAAGCAAGCACGGAGTCTGACGGAACGGACTCAACGTCACCGTCATAAACAGCTGTTACCTTATAATAGTACTCTCCGTAAACAAGCTTGTTGTCTGTGAACGCGGCCTCTGTAACGGCTTCCGTGTTAACTTTCGTTCCGTCACGGTAAACATTGTAACCCTTTGGCGCACGGGTATCGTCGCCCGGTTTCCATGTAAGTTGTACCGAAGCCTGTCCCGGCTCGGCCTTAAGCTCAACGGGACGAGGTTCCGCTGCTGCGGCGTTCACATCCATGTTAATGTTCAAAGCCTGCTCTCCAAGCTCGGGCAAGGTAAGTATTTCAGCAGTTGTGCTGAACTGATCGCCCATCTTCGCGCCTATGGAATTGAAACCGAAGGTGATGTCCTGGCTGTCGCCGGGCTGGAGTGTGCCGTGCTTCGGTGACATTGCAACCCATTCGCCTGTCTCACAAAGGGTGTAGTTGAAGATTAATCCGGGCGACTGCTGCAGCACTCCGGTGAGCGTAAGCGTACCGTCCTTGATGTCGAACGATGACGACAGGCCGCCAAGCCTGTTCACTCCGGTTGTGGCATCGCCGATTTTATAACCCGGAATGTCGGTTGCAAGATGGCTTACGCCGGTAAGTCTGTAAGTGCGGAGATTGTACTGATAAATGCGGACACAGTCAAGCATGTTGTCTGGTGCTATTCCATCGGCCAACCAAAGATACGGACCGCCAGGGGTAACGTTGTCATAAGCCGAACCGATGACCGAAACCGTGGTGTTATTATCAAAATTCCTAAGCATCGACAGCAAATTACCATCCATGTCGATACGTGCAATAGTATTCCAGCCGCCAATCCAAAGACCACCGCGGTCGGGGTCGTAGCAGCAGTGGGTTATCTTCAAATCAGGTTCTTCCGCCACTGTAATGATGTCAGCCACGCGCTTGTTGTAGAAGTCGAACTTGAACACGCGGTTGGTGCCGTCGCCTCCGTAGAAGTAGCGTCCGTCAAAAGTAAGGTCGTAAACGGGATAATACATGTCGGGCAGACGGAAGCGTTCAACGAGCGTTCCGTTCTTGTCGTACTTCCAGAACTCGCCAAGCTCGGTGAACGAGCTGGTATAATAGTTCTCGCCGTCGAACACAACGCACGACTGAAGGTCGCCGGACGCGGTGAATGTGCCCTGTATTTCCCATAGACGCGATGCGTCTCCGCTGCCCGCTTCTGTCTTTGTGTTGAGATACCATGTCATCGGACCATCGCCGGTATTGCTCAATGTGACGGTCTGCTCTGCGCTGCTTTCTGCCGCGATTTCAGCTGTCACGTCGGTTGCCGACAATGTCATAACAGGCCGTTTAAGCTCTGCGGTGAATGCGTTTTCACTTTCATTGCTTACGGTCCACTCCCCTTCATAGATGTTGTAGCCGTCGTTTACAATTGACACAGTGTATGTATCGTCTTCGATCTCGTCGAATACGACCTTGCCGTCATCGCCGGTGGTGGCTGTGTACACGCCGCCTGTGCTGCCGGTAAGCGTCACGGGGCAGCCTGCAACAGCTCCGTCGGCCGACATTACGGTGAGCGTTGCCGTTGTCCATTCGGGGTTCCAGACCTTTATGTCGTCAACATACCAGTAGTCGATGTATGTCGCCACGGCGCCGTAAGCACGGAAACGGATACGGAAAAGGTTGTCGTCGAGCAGGCTGCCGATGTTGTACTGGCATACTTTCCAGTCGAACGCGCCCTGCTTGTTGTCAAACGTCGCCACGTTCTTCCACGTCTTTCCGCCGTCGCTGGTTACTTCCACTGCAAGGTAGTCGTCGTTCTCGTGGCGTTCATTCTGCAGCTTCAGGTTGAAGCGCAGGTAAGTAGCGCCCCTGTTTTCGGTGTTCAGTTCACGTGTGACAAGCGACTGGTCGTAGTTCACCTGGCTTGAATACCCGAACGTTGCGCAGGGGTCTACCAGTCTTGTTGCATAATAATCTATGCCCCAGTTGTTGGCGTCGTTGGCGTCGTCGTTCACCAGACTCCACTTGTCTTCGGCCAGAGTCCATGTCTCGAAGTCGTCCTCAAAAGGCAGAAGCCTGATGTCAGGCACTTCAACCGTCAGCGCTTCAGACTGTTCCGACTCGCTGCCGTCAGAATAAACGGCAGTCACCGTATAGCTGTGTGTGCCGTAGTTGTCAACCGTGTCGGTATATCTCACCTCGGTTACTGGCTCCTGGTTAACCTTTGTGCCGTCACGGTATATGTTGAAGCCGGTAAGTTTTACCCCTGTGGCAGGAGCTTTCATCGGCATCACGCCCGGGCGTACTTCGTTCGTACCGACGAAGATGTCGTCGATGAGCAGCATGAAGGCATCGTCAGATACGCAGTTGATGGTAACATACTTGGCCTCCTGGGGTATCTCGTATTCATACAAGTTCCACTCTGCCGGAAGCTCCACGTAGTCGCCTCCTTGCACCCATGTGAAGTTGGAAGGGCTTATGCCTGTGGTCGAATAGCCCACGCGGATGCGCTCAAGCGCATAAACGTCATTGTAGCTGCGTGCGCGGAAGCTGATTTTGAAGTCGCTCGAGAAGTTGAGTTCAGGCGATATTATGAAGTCGTTGTTGGGAACGTCTGCCGCGCAGAAGTCAACCAGCATCTTATTGCCCGAGAATGGTTTATAGTTAGGGTTGGTGTCTGTCGCCGGCGATGTCATCGACGGGTTCATCACGATGAAGGCCATCTTCTGTCCCATATTGGGGAAGGTGCAGGCCTGCCACGTGTACGTCCTCGCGTTGTCGGCGTCGATATACTGCCAGCCTACGTTGCCGGGCGAGTTGATTACGAAGTCGTCGTGCGTCTCGAAGTCGTCCCAATAGCCGTCCGTGGCCTCGGGAGTGTTCCAGCTTAGCGACACATCCTTATTGTCGACCTCCATCAGGCGGAGGCCGTATGGTATGCCGTCCTCGCTGCCTGCAAGGTTAATCAGCGAATAGGGCGACCGCTGCGTGTCGACCTTGGCGGGCATGTTCTCCGCCGGCTTCACTTTCTCCTGTTTGTCGTCATTGCGCCCGTCGCCTATAGCGGCCACGCAGACGGCGCACCCGGCTGCCGCCACTAACGACAAGATGTATTTCCTTATTTTCATTGTTTTGTTGTTATCTTTTGTTTATTCGGCGTTGTCCTTGCATGCCTGTTGGCGGTGTTTTTGCCGTCTTGGCATAACTGCCTGACTGTCAGTATGTTGCGTATGACTTTGCAAAAAGCCGTCTTTTAGCCTGCAAAAGGCCGTGTTTCAGGCGGTGAAAGGTGGCCTTTCGCCTTGCAAAAGGCCTTCTTTTACATCTCCGCCCGCTTCAGGCCGCCCTGCCGGGCGTCTGCCGTGAGGACATTGCCTGTGGCATTTTATCTTACTATCACCTTTGTACGGTATGTCTGGCCGTCGCCTTCTATGTTTATTATCACGATACCGCGCTGGCCGTCAAGACGGATGTCGGCGTGCTGGCTGTCGGCCTCTCCGCTGTAAAGCAGCGCGCCCGAAGGCGAAGCGCACGTGATGCGGTAACCCGGCTTAAGGCCGTCTATGCCTAAATAGCCCTCGCCTGCGGTGACGCTTATGCCCGACTCGCCGATTACATCGGTTATCGATGTTGAGCCGCTGTACTCGTAGTAAGCGTTCTCCGACTGGTCGTAGAAGAAGCTTCCGTCGCCTGAAGCCACCCATACCACATAACGTCCATTGTTAAACTCACCGGGAGTAATCGCATTGATTACCATCGAAGTATGAAGTATTCCGGTTTCTTCATCCCATGCTCCGCCGGCAGAAAGGTCTTCGACAATCTTTCCGTCGGTATAGCCGAGCGTAAGATACTTCACGCGTCCGTTGCGTCCGCCGTGTGTGAACCTGAAGCGCAGCTTCTTGAAGCCTTGGTCTTGTACATAGGCAAGCCAGTCGCACTCCTGTCCCTCGTTGTCATATTCGCTAAGAGTAAGCCTCTGGCCTACGCTTGTCCACGTTGTGCCGTCCTTTGTTCCCTCTACAAGCAGGGTTGAAGTGCCGGTTGGGCCTGACGTTGTGAGCATGAATTTCAGGTCGGTTATGCCCTCCGGGAACTCCTTAAGCTCAACAGTGGCGTCGCCGGTGAAGAACATCGAGCCTGTGCTAAGCTGCACGTCGCCCTCCGTTTTCTCGAAGAAATCCATCGGGGCGAACACTAATACCTCGTTAGGCTCGTCGGTCTCCTTGCCGAAATACAAGTAATAGTTCTTGGCCTTTTCCACCGGTGTCCACTCTACAAACAGCTGGTCGGGAGCTGTCTGGTCGAACGTGGTGATAGTAGGCGCAGGCAGTTTCTCGGTAACTGCTACATTCCAAATCCACAGGTTGGTCTGAAGCTTCTCCGAACAGCACCTGAAAGCGATGTAAATATCCTGTCCGGCCAAGCGGCTAAGGTCAACTTCCTCTATGTGCTGCTCGCCGAAATAATCGGCGAACGACAGCCTTTCATAAAGGTAGAAGTCGTCGATGTCGCTCGTCTTGGTAGACACATAGATTTCCAAATCTTCAACAGTAGTGGTCTCTGCCACACCGCGCGAGAAGAACAGCACGCCGTTCTCCGGCACGTGTATGCGCCTCTTGCTTATAAGCCAGTCGTCGGCGTTGTTCCAGTAGTTGAACTGGTAAACCAGTCCGCCGGTGCTTTCGTCGAGAATCCACGTTGTGCCGTCGCCGTTGCGGTCTACAATCTGCCAGCAGTCGGGCTGCCCGTTGGTCCATGAAAGGAAGTTGTCAATGAACGGAGCGGCAGCCGTAGCACACTCGGTTGTGAACAATATGGCCGAGCCGTAGTTTACAGTACCGTCGCTCATCCTTGCGTATGCCCTTACGTTGTAGTTGCTTCCGGGCTGCAGGTTGTCAACGGCTGCGCTGAACTTGCCGTCAGCCATCGCCGCAGTCTTGTGCTCACCCTCTACCGTCGGGGTCTCTTCGAGCGACCAGCAGAAGCCGGTCTCGGTCACGTCAGCCGTGTTCCCTGTCATCTCCGCTGTGAAAGTAGCCGACACGTCGCGTATGTCCGTCGGCACGTTTGTCTTCACGAAGTCCCATACTGATGTACCTCCGCTCACCTGGAAACGTATGATGCCGTCCTGTTCAGTGATGTTCGTGATGGGCACGTTTACCGGCTCGTTGTTCCAGTTCAGTGAGTTTGGTGTAGAAGTGTCGGTAAACTCGGTGCTCGCACTTGTTCCTGGATATGTGTCTCCGGCACGCGAGTTCTCGTCGTCAACGCCGTCGGCCGCCTTGATGTACATGCAGCGGTGCTTTGCGTTGTTGTTGGGTCCGTTCACGCTCCAGTACTCCGCATACGACTCCTGCGTGTAGTCGAAGTGGGTTATGAGCAGTCCGTGTGCGGGGATGTAGCTGTCCCAGCCCGTCTGCTGCCTGTTCTCAAGTATAAACCACTCGACGCCTGTGGCGACATCGCGGTCGGGCTGCGCGTTGATGTAGCGCGCCTTGTTCGTCGAGATGTTGTTAAGCTCTACGTCTTCTGGGTCTTTAAGTTCCGTCAGTTCGGTATTTGTATCTATCCAACCCATCTGGAAACGCTCGAAAGCCATCAGGCAGGGAGGGGTGCGGCTGTCGTTGTTGTAACTGCCGGAAGCGTACAGACTGTATGCGCCGGGGTCAACTCCGTAGCCGTTAGTGTAGTCGTCGGTGTCATACATGTCCTTCAGGCCGAGAATGTGTCCGAACTCGTGAGTGAACGTTCCGATGCCGTCCATTGTCGGTTCTTCCGGCGCTCCGGGCATGCCTACAAGCTCGGCGGAGCATGAGTATTCGTCAATCTTCACTCCGTCTATCTCGAACACATCATCACCCATTGTCCAGCTGTGCGGCCACATGTCGTCGCCGTTGGCCGTGCTGGCCTCGCTGTAGCCTGCGTATATTACATAACAGTTGTCGACAAAGCCGTCGCCGTCGTTATCATACCTGCTGAAATCAAGGCCTGGATTGGCTCCCTTGGCCAACTGACAGGCCTCTTTTATCATCGCACGGGGGTTTGCATCCTCGCCTGTATCTTCCGCATTGCCTGCATAGTAAAGCTGGTTCTGCGACAAAGTGTAAGGGCCAACCACTGTAAAGTTGGGCACAAACTGCCCCATCGAGTTGTCGCGCCAATAGTCTTTAACGCTACCTGTGCCGCCGTTTGTGCTGTAACCCGGCTCGTTGAGCCATGTCTCAAAGTCTTTATTCTTGTATTGGAACCCACAATCGGCGAAGTTCACGAGGATTACGAGATACTGGCTTTCACCGTCAACGTTGTTCGCCGCGGCGGCGTTGGCTGCGTTCGCCTTCATCATCTGCTGCTTTTTGAGCCACGGGCGCACCGCCCTGCCGTGCTTTTTGAGCATCGGCGTGCGGCGTGTTTTCATGTCAGCGGTGATTAGCTGTGCCGCCTTGAGGTTGGCAACAAATGTCTTTTCCTCTGCGGTACGTTCGCCTACGTTGCGCGCACGCTGCGCCGAAAGGGTCTTTACGCCTGTGTTGAAGTCGTAATTGACATAACGGAAAAAGCCGGTTTTATCTCTCTCGAGCATGAAACCGTCGATTGTCGTGGTGTAATGGAAACTCTCGTCACCATGTATCCTCACGGTGATTTTCGTGCCGTCGGGCTGCGTTATGGTGACAGGACGCGGATAAGCCTTTATGGCTTCGGCGTCTTGCGGCACGCACAACAGCAGGCCCAAGCCCACCAAAAGTTGCTTGAAAATTTTCATGTAGTGATTTTTTTATGAGAATGTAAAAGCGTTTGCCGTTCACGCTTTGTATCGGAACGGCAAACGCCTGTACGTTTTTAATGTTATTTTACGATGACTTTTTTCACCGTATTGTTTATCTTTACAATATAAATTCCTTTGTCCAAGCTGAACGAAGCGTTGCCCGATACCTTCTCGCTGACAATCGCCGCACCTGAAACGGTGTAGATGTTAACCGTTGCATTGTCGGCCGTCACGTTGACATTGTTGCCGCTTACCGTTATCAGCTGTCCGTTTTCAGCCTCTACGCTGCCGATACCGGAAGTGGTGTTGCCTGTCAGGGTGAGTATGACGTAAGCCAAACCGTTGTCCGTAGCTTGGGTTATCTTGAAGTAATAGTCACCTGCTGCAGGAATGTCGATGTCTGCCTTATAGCTTTGAATAACATAAGATTCGTCATATTCGGGCATAAATGAAATATATCCGGCGTTGTTATCGTTTTGCGCATCTTCAATGCTTGAATACCAGTTTCCGCTTATATAGTTGCATTCTGTGGCCGTAAGCGTTATTGTACCGGCTTCGGCGATAGAGGCTTTGCACCATACGGGATTTGTCCTTGACGCGTTGTAGCTTACTCTGACGCCTTCTCCGTTGTTCAATATCAACGGGTTGCTTAGCGTTTCACCTGCTTCAGGCTCCCTTTCATTAAAGTATATGGTCGTGCCTTCAAGCGATGTGGAGAACTTAACGTTGACAAAATACTCTTCTCCGGCTGTAACAGGATTTTCTGTATAGAACACACTACTGCCTGATGTGTACCTTATCATTGATGTCATTATTGGAGTTCCAGTGGTCGCCATTCCATAATAAATCATGTCCGAGCCGTAGTTATACGTTATGGTGCTGGCATCTATCTCAAGGATGCCGTCAGTCTTTACGGTATATTTCAGCCACAGGTTTGACGAGTTGTCGCCTATTGTGTAGCTATTTCCCTCTACTATTATCGGATTATCGCTGCTTTCGCCCTGCTGATACTCCCTTTCGCTGAGTTCGAAAGTGTCACCGTCAGCAGCACCGTCAATCCTTATAAGGTATGTTGTGCCTTCGGTTACATCGATCGAGAACGCCGTTCCAACTTGGGAGGACTGGTAGTTGCCGTCATACTGACCTGTTCCGCGTGGGAATGTCACCGTCATAGCAGGTGTGCCGGTCACTGTAAGTATGCCTGAAAGCGTAGCCGTGTATGTATAATACCTCGTGCCTGAACCTTCAATGGTATTTGTGCCGGAAACAGCCTGAAGCGGATTTGTTATCACCTCACCTTGTGCTATGTCTTCAAGCGTGACATCAAATGTAATAGGTTCACTCTCTTGTGACACCCATCTTATCATATACCGCTGCCCTCCGTTTACCAAAACGCGTACCGAAGAGTTGCCCGTAGTGGCGGAATATTGATTGCCGTTTGGATATACGGCCACAGTGGTTGCATCGTTAGCTATTGTAGAAGTAGCCGTAACGTTCAGGAATTTGCTCTCGCCTTCGGGTATGTCAACGGCGTAATACCTCGTGCCGCCAACCGCTTCGGTACTGATGCCGGTCGCAGGGAGTTGCTCTATTACGATGGGATTGCTCTCCTGGTCGCCGGGCTGATAGTCTTCAGCGGTGAAAGTAAACGTCTCGTCATCGGTAGAACTTTCCACCTTGGTTATACATATATAATATGTTGTGCCTACAGAAGGCATCTCGAAACGCAGGTTGTAGCCGCCTTCCACTTGTGCGTAAACCTGCCCGTTCTGGACGTTTGATGCACTGTTGTAAACCTTTATGCTACCACCGTTCAGGGTGTTATCGCTGCTTATCACGCCGTAACCGGTCTTTGTGTTGGTATAAGTGTACCAGTATTCGCCATGACTTGCAGGCACGGTGTTGTCACCTTCCTGCATCTCGAACGGCATTTCAAAAGAGCCTTCAGTGGGATGTGTCATCTCCGCCGTGAGGACGAACGCGCCGTATCCGGAGAAGGTTATATTGTATGTCTGTCCGCTTCTTACGGTTAAAGAAGCTTCATAAGCCCCGTTGGTGTATTCGAACGTGCCGGACGCGCCACCTTCAACGGTGTATGAAACATAGCCAGTTGCTGTTAATACAAGTACTCCGTCAGAGTCAGCCGTATAAGTGGCATAAGAATATGACGAGCTGTTTGAATACACGTCGCCGTACACCATCCTGCTGCCATCGGTGACAATAGTCATCGGGTCGTCTTGCGACAAACCTCCGAAAGATGCGTCAGCATCGAAAGATGCAGTAAAACCAACCGACGTGCCGCTATAACTTTGGGCACTGATGTACAGCGTATGGCCCTCGTATGCTATGTACGCTTTTTGCGGATAGGCCATCTGCGCCCCGTACATAGTTGTCTGCGTACCGTCAGGAGCTTCGTCGGTGACAGTGATGGTTGTGCTGCTATTGCCTGAGATGAGCAAGAGGATATCCTTTTCCGCCGTGTATTTCCAATAAGCGGGAGTGTTCGCCTCTCCAACTTCGTAAGAGTTCTCACCCTCAGTCAAATCAAGCGCAGTTTCCATTGATGTCTGCGCCATTGCCGTGACGGCGAAAACTGCCGTCAGGAACATAAGTAAAAGTTTTTTCATATGTAACATGTATTAAGTTAATATTGGTAATCAGAGTTAATGATTATTGTAAATTTGCTACTTAAAACGTTAATAATTAATTCGGCGACAAGTATATAAAATTAATATGTAAATAATGATTAAAAATGAAATTTTTATACAAAAAAATTAAGTTTTTAGTATGATGTATCTATGTTCAGGCTGTTTTTATCTATGAATCAACCATGTTGGTAATCTTACTCTCTTTACCCCAATCGGTCAATAGACCGCCGAATATTTATTTTGTGGCTTGCGTGAGGTTTATCTAACTCTTGCGCCCTTTTGTCGGCATCTTATATGCCGCTTTGCTTGTGCGTAGCTCGTTACGCCTTTGACAATGGCGACTGTTAATCTGCACGACATAAGACGAAATCGTTTTGAGAGACTAATGACCGTTTTGGGTTGAAATGTCATTGCAAACTTCATGAAAACCAGCGGGTTTGCAATATGCGGTCTTTTGCACGATAAAAGGTGGCATTTTGTCGCACAAAAGAAGACCTTTTACACTGCAAAATGCCATCTTTTAAAATTCGATGAGTACCGAGTGATTATGAAAACGATAAAATGGAGAGTTATGGAAGTTAAAGAATCTATCACTACGCGGTGCTCCGTTGGAAGTTAGAGCTAAATGCTTTGCCTGTTGACTGCTGCGTGGCTATTGGCTCTAACTTCCTTAACTTCTCTAAATTCTTTAACTTCTTATCATTTCACCGTTACCTTATTGCCTGCCAAAGTGAACTTAGCTACGCCCATGTCGTTGAGCGCACAGAGCACGTCGGACAGCGATGTGGTGCGCGGCAGACTGATGTGTACGCGCGTGTCGGCGGCCCGTCGGTCGGTAAATACGATACTTGTGTTATACCACGAGCCGATATCGTTCATCACGTCTTCCAGTCTTTCGTTGTCGAATATGAACATTCCGTGAGTCCATCCGGCCATGGCCGTAAGGTCGGCTTGTGCCACTTTCACGTCGCGTCGGCCGTTGAGGGTTGCCATCTGGCCGGGCTTCAGCGTTACGGTATGCCGCCCGCTGCCGTCGCCGACGCGCACTTTGCCGCTGTAGAGCGTTACCGAATGGCTGATGTTGGGATATGCCCTGACGTCGAACACGGTGCCGAGCACTTCGGCACGGACACCGTCCGCATGTACGATGAATGGCTGGCTCTTGTCGTGATGGACGTCAAAGCGTGCCATGCCGGTAAGCCGCACTTCCCTTGTAGGCTGCCCGTCGAAGCTCTCGGGATATTCTATGCGTGAGCCGGCGCCCAAGAGTACGTGTGTTCCGTCAGGCAAAACAACGGTCAGGGTGGTGGCTGTCGGTGTGCTTACAACCCTCTTTCCTCCGTCAACGGTACGTACAATGCCGTCGGGAAGATCGGCGGCGACGAAGGTTCCGCTGCCGTATTGAAGTGCCGTAAGCCTGTTCCAAGGCACGAAAAGCACAGCGGCTATTGCCA